>CENX01022710.1_pt1 | contig 10701 bp, 8 predicted proteins | sample 361321 | NCBI WGS metagenome assembly CENX01 (sample SAMEA2619678, study PRJEB7988) | marine metagenome | isolation source: saline water (ENVO:00002010), including | reverse complement strand
AATTCCAAGTTCAATTGTAAATGACTCGACGTACAACTTGGTATTCCAAAATGCTTGGAGATTAATTGCAGCTTCTATGGTTGCATACCTGTTTGCTCAGTTTATAGATGTGCGAATTTTTCACTTCTGGAAGAAGCTTACAAATGGTAAACACCTATGGCTCAGGAACAATGGTTCTACGGTTGCATCACAGCTTGTTGACACAACTCTAGTTATCTGTATTTTATTTGTTGGAGTCTGGGAGTCTGATCAGATATTTTCAGCAATTATCGATGGTTGGCTTTTTAAAATGTTAATGGCCCTTATTGATACACCAATCATCTATGGAATAATACACTTGCTTAAAGGGAAAATTGATATCGCAGAAATTGAGGAGTAATATGATGGAAAAGAAAATTGAAATAATTACAAAACAACTTCTGGAAGAACTTGGTGAGAACCCTGAAAGAGAAGGCTTGTTAAAAACTCCTAAAAGGGTAGCAAAGGCATGGGAATTCTTTTCTCTAGGGTACAATCAAAACCTAGATGATATAATCAATCAGGCAATATTCAAAGAGGATGCAAAGGACATGGTTATCGTCAGAGATATTGAATTCTTTTCTCTGTGCGAACATCATCTAATACCCTTCTTTGGTAAGGCGCATGTTGGATATATTCCCGATGGGAAGGTAATTGGGTTATCTAAGATACCAAGAATAATAGATATGTTTTCAAGAAGGCTCCAGGTCCAAGAGCGTTTAACTAGCCAGATAGCAGATGCCGTAAATGATGTTCTAGACCCTAAGGGCGTTGCCGTTGTTATGGAAGGCCAGCACATGTGTATGCAAATGCGTGGAGTCCAAAAACAAAGCAGCTACACATCAACCAGTGCAATGCACGGGAAATTTAGGACCTCAGCAGAAACTCGTTCAGAGTTTTTATCAATCATAAGTAGACGAACCGACTAATGACTCGCTTTGACCTTGCAGTTATAGGAGGAGGTCCAGGAGGGTATGTCGCGGCAATTCGAGCAGCTCAGTTAGGTCTAAAGGTTTGTATTATTGAAAAAGAAAAGCTTGGAGGTGTTTGCCTAAATTGGGGATGCATACCTACGAAATCACTTATTAAGAATGCTGAGGTTTATAGTTTAATTAAGCACTCTGGAAATTATGGAATCAAGGTCCAGAATATTTCCATTGATTTCAAGAAAAATGTAAAACGTAGCCGTGATATATCTCAACGCCTAAGCAAGGGCATTGAGTTCTTAATAAAAAAGAATAAGATAAAACATCTTAATGGCATTGGTCGCTTAAAATCAAAAAATAATATTGAAGTAAATAGTAATGGTAAAACTTATATCGTAGATACAGATAAAATCATTATTGCTACTGGTGCAAGACCTAAGACATTTCCGGGTTTGGATTTTGACGCTGAAAACGTCATCAGTTCAAAGGATGCTATGTTGCTTGAAAATCCTCCAAAAGATTTAATTATCGTAGGGTCAGGCGCAATTGGTGTAGAATTTGCTTACTATTTCAATGAATTTGGAACAAAAGTGCACATATTAGAAATGATGGACCGCATTTTACCAAATGAAGATAAAGAGGTTTCAGAAGAAGTCGAGAAAAACTTCAAAAAATCAGGAATTAAAATAACCAAAGGAGTAAAAGTTTCTAAAATTCAATCCATGAAACAAAATGCCAAAGTGTTTTTAAAAAATAAAACCACTGAGGAGATCATCAAAGCGGAAAAGGTTTTATTGGCGGTCGGAGTTACTGGTAATGTTAACAATATAGGGTTAGAGGATTTGGGGATTGAGACTGAAGCTGGTGCAATTAAAACAGATAATCTCAATAGAACAAATATAGACAATATATATGCCATTGGAGATGTATGTGGTCCACCTTGGTTGGCACATGTCGCATCCGCTCAAGGGCATATAGCTGCTGAGCATTCAGCAGGTTTCAATGTAAGCCCAATTGATTATTCAAACATACCAGGGTGTACCTATTGCCAACCCCAGGTTGGGTCACTAGGAATGACCGAAGAAGAAGCACTTAGTTCTGGTTTTAAAATAAAAGTTGGCAAATTTTCATTCCAGGCTAGTGGTAAAGCCATGGCCGTAGGTGATACACTAGGATTTGTAAAGTTAATTTTTGATGAAAAATATGGAGAACTTCTTGGTGCTCATATCGTTGGGTCAGAGGCAACTGAAATGATAGCTGAACTTGGTATAGCAAAAGCCCTGGAAGCTACTTGGGATGATCTCTTCATGACAGTTCACGCTCATCCAACTCTATCTGAAGCAATTATGGAGGCTGCAATGGATGCACAAGGACGTTCAATACATCAATGACAATAACTCAATCAAAGCAGCTTGAGGTCCAAATTTTGGATCTTGGTCAGAAACCATTCAAAGACGTGTGGAGTCTTCAAAAAAAAATGCAATTGCAACGAATAAATAATGATATTGGTGATGTTCTAATCTTAGTTGAACATGATCCTGTATATACTCTAGGAAAGAATGCAAACCCTGATCATCTATTACAAAGTAGAGACAGATCCATTGATGTTTTTAATATAGAACGAGGTGGAGATATTACCTTTCACGGACCAGGACAGTTGGTTGGTTATCCCATTTTAGATCTTACGAATTACAAGAAGAGTGTTAGTTGGTACATGCGCTCCTTAGAGCAATTAACAATTGATGTGCTTAATGAGTTTGAGATTAGTGCCAACAGAGTTGAAGGTTTGACAGGAGTTTGGGTCGGAGATGAAAAGATTGCTGCCCAAGGTGTTAGGCTGACAAAATGGATAACAATGCACGGTTTTTCAATAAATATAAATACCGATCTGTCATTCTATGATGGAATAATTCCTTGTGGTATTTTTAATCATGGAGTCACATCCATGAAGGAGATATTGAACAGAACTCAAAAAATGGAAAAGGTAAAATCGTTAGTTATTGATAAGTTTAATCAAATTTTTATTAAAAATAAGCTGAAATGGCAAGACTAAACGGATTTACAAAAAAACAAATCATCGAGGTGTACCGGAAAATGGCCCTTTCAAGGAAGTTAGATGATAAGATGCTCATCTTGCTCAAACAGGGTAAGAGCTTTTTCCATATTGGTGCATCTGGACATGAAGCCGCTCAGCTAGCTGCCGCTGAAGTGATTAAGCCAGGAGAAGATTGGTCATTCCCTTATTACAGGGATGGTGCCTATTGTATTGGATTAGGCATGACAGCTCGAGAACAGTTATTGTCCTTTTTAGCTAAGGCTGATGACCCCAATTCTGGTGGAAGGCAAATGCCTCAGCACTACGGTCATAAAGATCTGAGGATTGTAAGCCAATCTAGCCCAACAGGCACGCAGTTCTTGCAGGCCGTAGGCTGTGCAATGGTTTGTAAAATGGGGAAGACTAAAGAGGTTGTTTATGTGTCAGCTGGGGAGGGGACCACTAGTCAGGGCGACTTCCACGAAGCATTAAATTGGGCAAGTAATTCCAAGGCACCGGTAATTTTTCATATCCAAGATAATGAATATGCAATATCGACACATAGATCTGAACAGACTGCTAGTTCAATATATGACATGACATCTGGATATGGTAACCTGTCAAGATATGATGTAGACGGCACAGATTTTTTTGAAACTAGCTTAGCTTTCAAGGAAGCAGTACAACGGGCAAGGAGAAATAAAGGTCCCACCATAATTGTTTCCCATGTAGTTCGACTTCTCCCCCATTCCAGTTCAGATGATCAAAGAAAATATAGGGATGAGAAATCCCTTAATGATGACCTTAAAAAAGACCCGCTCTTAATTCTTGAGTCGACATGTACTGATGCAAAATTTATAAAGGCAGATGAATTTGCAAAAATAAGAATGCGGGTAGATAAGGATGTAGATAGTGATTCTGCATGGGCTGAAGAGCAAGACTTTCCTGAGTCTGGAACCGCAATGGACCATATTTACAGCAGCAAGGGACATCCTGAAGAATCTACTTTTAATCCTGTTGCTGAAAAGATCGTTATCGTTGATGCTATCAATCATGCACTTCATGAGGAAATGAAATTAAATGAAAAAATGGTTGTCTACGGTCAAGATATTGCAGACCCTAAGGGGGGAGTTTTTACAGCAACAAAAGGACTTTCAGATAAATTTGGAAATGGTAGGGTGTTCAATTCACCATTAGCAGAATCGTCAATTGTTGGTACCGCAGTTGGCATGGCCGTTTCAGGTTACAAACCAGTTGTAGAAATTCAGTTTGGAGATTATATATGGACTGCAATGATGCAGATAAGAAATGAAGTAGCGACTATGAGGTACCGGTCAAATAATTCATGGGCCTGCCCAATGGTGATTAGAGTTCCTGTTGGAGGGTATATACATGGTGCTCTCTGTCATAGCCAGTCAATTGATGGGTATTTCATACACCTGCCTGGTATATATATTGCGTATCCTTCCTGTGCAGCCGATGCAAAAGGTCTCCTAAAGATGGCTTGCAGGATGGATGACCCAGTGATTTTTATGGAACATAAGGGACTTTACAGGCAAGGCTATGCTGCAACAGAGGAGCCAGATGCTGATTATCTATTGTCCTTTGGTAAAGGAAGAAAAGTTTTGGAAGGAGACGAGCTGACAGTTATTACTTGGGGGGCCATGGTGCAAAAATCACTAGAGGCCGTACAGTCATTAGAAATTTCAACTGACTCTGTTGAGGTCATTGATTTACGGACCTTAAATCCATTGGATATGGACCTAATTGAAACCTCTATAATGAAAACAAGCAAGGCTCTAGTTGTTCATGAGGATAATATTACCAACGGGCCTGGAGCAGAAATAGCAGCAATTATTGCAGATAAATTTTTTGAATTACTAGATGGTCCGGTTCGCAGAGTTGGAGCAAAGGATTCACCTGTGCCATTTAATTGGATAATTGAGGAAGAGATTTTGCCTCAAACTGTTGACGTAGTAAATGCAATCCAGGAACTTTTGGAGTATTAAATGATCGTTGATGTTGTTATGCCTAAAATGGGTGAGTCCATTAATGAAGGCACCATTCTTGAATGGAGAAAAGAAGTAGGTGAAAAAATAAATTTGGATGAAATATTGTTGGAGATTGGTACTGACAAAGTCGATTCTGAAATTCCCTCTTCTGCAGCGGGGACAGTTATAGAAATTTTAGCAAAACCCAATGATGTAAAAGAAGTTGGTGAGGTAATTGCAAGAATTGACACCGGTTCAAGCGGAGGGGAATCACCAAATGAGCCAAGGCCTTTAGAACAAGATCCTGTTGAAAAAAAAGTAAAAGTCTCTGCTCCCAAGCCAGGATTAGATTCTCAAAGTAAAACTCAAAAAAGTGCTTTACAGGATAGGAAGGTTTTCTACACTCCAGTTGTGATGAAGATTGCTGCAGAAAATGAAATTCCTTTAAGTGAAATAGAGCAATTAGACGGAACGGGAAGGAGTGGTAGAGTAACAAAAAAAGATATTTTGTTATACTTAGAAAAGAAGAATCAGACAGTTTCTACTTCTACACATGAAGAAAGAATAGTAACAGTCCCAGTCAGTGGTCGGTCAGAGGAAATGCATCATATGAGGAAAATGATATCGAAACATATGATGGAAAGTCTTAATACTTCTGCTCATGTATATGTGATGACAGAGGTGGATATGACTTCCATTGTTGATTTTGTAAAAAAGAAGCAAGATAAGTTTAAAGAAAGAGAAGGTTACGCCCTAACCTATACTCCATTTATAATTGAATCTGTTATAAAATCATTAAAAGATTATCCTGAAATGAATTCTTCTATTTCTGGATCAAAGGTTGATTATCATAGGGATATAAATATCGGGCTAGCTGTAGCAATTGAAAATGGCTTGATGGTTCCCTCAATTCCAAACTGCGAAGAAAAAAACTTTTTGGGTATATGTCGATCTGTAAATGATGTTGCAAAAAGGACTAGAGATGGTAGCGTCAGTTCTGATGAATTATCAGGTACCACATTTACCATTACTAATTTTGGTGTGTTTGGGGTGTCAATGGGTACCCCAATAATCAACCAGCCAAATGTTGGAATCCTTGGTGTAGGTGCAATAAAGAAACAGCCGGTTGTAATTGAGGATTCTGCTGGTGATTCAATCGCGATCAGAAGTATGATGATTCTTACTCTGGGATTTGATCACAGACTAATCGATGGTGCTGGAGGTTCCAGGTTTTTAGAATCAATTCGGGAATATATTGAATCAATGGAACTAGGTGATATTCTATAATGGCGATTGATCACGTATTGAAGCTTTATTCTAAGACCATTCAATCCTCGTTTTTACACTACGGATTTTGGGACGATCCTAGTTTAGTCGACCTTGAATCAATGACACTTCAAGAGGTAAAAAAAGCCCAGACTCGGTATATAGAAAATTTATCATCGTTTATACCTGAGGGTGTAAAGTGTATTTTAGATGTTGGTTGTGGTATCGGAGGTAATACTGAATTCTTAATGAATATCGGATATGAATTGGAAGCACTTTCGCCAGATGATTTTCAGAAAAGTGTCATAAAAGAAAAATTTGGCAGTAGGATTCCATTCCACCATTGTAAGTTTGAAAATTTCCAAGTAGAAAAAGAGTTTGACTTAATCTTGGAGAGTGAGAGTGCTTGTTATATTAAAATTGATCAGGGATTTTTAAAAGCTAGAGAGGCCCTGAGAGATGGTGGTTATTTACTTGCATCAGATTATTTTGTTCACTTCAAAGACTCTTCAAAAAATCCGCACCTTAAATCCTCACATGATTTAAAAAAATACTTAGCCACTGCAAAAGAACAAGGTTTTGATTTAATTAGAGAATACGATCAGACAGAAAACACTATGCCAACCCTTGATTATGGGAAGTATTTTATCAATAGATTTGTTGAGCCAACTATCGATTATATCTCTTATTCTTCAAAAAAAAGCTTTCCTAAAATGGCACCAATTATTGGTAGCTTTATTAGGTCAAAATATGATTTAAAAAAGAATCAACTTGACTTGCTTGACAGTAATCTTTTTAAAAAATACCGTAGATATATGATTTTCTTATTTAAAAAAATATGATTCAAGAAATAGCAGAAAAAAGTGTCAAACCAAAAATACGTCTCAAGGTTACCGAGGATTATAAGTTTGTCAATGAAGTTGTTCAGAAGAATAAATTAAATACAGTTTGTGAGGAGGCAAGATGTCCCAATATTTACGAATGTTGGGATAGGCGTACTGCAACTATAATGATTTTAGGAGATGTATGTACCAGAGCTTGCGGGTTTTGTTCTGTTAAAACAGGGAAGCCTGTATGGGATGATCGATTAGAGCCTTACAGATCGGCAATGGCAGTAAAAAAAATGGATCTAAAGCATGTGGTTATAACCTCTGTTGACCGAGATGATTTAAAAAATGATTATGGTGCATCAATTTGGGCTGAAACTATTGAGCAGATACACTATCATGTACCAGGTTGTAACGTTGAGGTGTTGACTCCTGATTTTAAAGGGTTCAAACCATCCCTATTGAAGGTTTTTAATGCCGAGCCAGAGATTTTTAGTCATAATGTAGAATGTGTTGAAAGGATAAGTAAGGAAGTTAGGACACAAGCAAATTGGAAAAGAAGTTTAGATGTTTTGGAATTTTCTGTTCAAAATGACTTGAGAACAAAAACTGGAATGATGGTAGGCTTGGGAGAGCGATTTGATGAAGTAGTCGATACCATGCGCCAAGTTTCAGATCTTGGAGTTAAGTTATTTACCATTGGTCAGTACCTTCAACCGACAAAAGCTCACCTTCCAGTTGACCGCTACGTTGAGGAGCAAGAGTTCAATGATTACAAAAATATTGGCATTGAAATGGGTTTTGAACTTGTAAAATCAGGATCTTTAGTTAGGAGCTCATATCATGCAGATGAAGGAGTATAACTAGAGGGCGTCAGCGATTAAACCAATAAGAGTTAGTATGTCATTATTGCATACTTTGGATTTAAATAAAGACTTATCATCATATTGAACAACTTGGCATAATCCTTGTAATATATAGTCAACTCAATCACTGTCTAAAGGACGATTATGACTGAAAAATTATCTGAAAAAGAAATTGAAGATTTCGATGTAGAACAGACTGAACAATATCCCGTCATGCCACTGCGGAATACTGTTTTATTCCCACAGCAGGTCATTCCAATATATATTGGTAGAGACAGAAGTCTTAAGCTTATAAATGATCTCGGTACTGACAAGCGGTACATTGTAGTCATTGCTCAGGAGGATGGTTCTATCGAAGATCCAAGCCCAGGTGATTTGTATTCATATGGAACACTAGCACAGGTTTTGAAAGTATTTGATATGCCAGACAACAGCAAGTCGGCAATAGTACAAGGAATCTCTAGAGTTAAAATTTTAGATTATACATCGAAGGAACCATATTTCACTGCTGCAGTAGAGTCGATGACAGATGAGCCTATAAAAGATCATCTAGAATTAGATGCACTAACTAAAAATTTAAGGCAGGCATTTGAAGATCTAATGAAGGTTGCCCCTAACCTTACAGAAGAGCACTCAGGAATGCTTAAAAATATTCAAAAACCTAACAGGTTAACCGATCGTGCGATCTCGGTTATCACGATATCAAATCAAGAAAAACAAGATATTCTTGAAGAATTAAATATAAAAAGACGTATTGAAAAGGCATTGAATATTATCTCTCGTGAAATACAACGTATTAAATTAGGTGATGAAATCCAGTCTGAGGTCCATGATGAAATAACAAAAACTCAGCGAGAGTATTATCTTAGAGAGCAAATGAAAGCCATCAAGAAAGAGCTTGGGGAAGATGAAGGGACAGTCGAGCTTAACGAAATTGAGGACAAAATAAAGGCTGCATTGATGCCAAAAGAGTCTGAAAAAGTAGCGCTGAAAGAGCTCGATAGGTTGTCAAGAATACCAACCCAATCCCCTGAGTACAATGTTTCTAGAACCTATATTGAATGGCTAACTGATCTTCCGTGGAGTATTAGCTCTGAAGATCGCATCGACCTCAAGGAAGCGAAAAAAATCCTCGATGAAGATCACTATGGTTTGGATAAGGTCAAAGAGCGAATTATTGAGTATCTAGCTGTTCGAAATCTCAAGCAGAAGAAAGATCCAAGTGGCACCGTCCGTGGTCCCATTTTATGTTTTGGCGGCCCTCCTGGTGTAGGTAAAACATCTCTTGGAAAATCAATAGCACGGGCAATGGGTAGAGAGTTTGTGCGCCTTTCTCTTGGAGGTGTTAGGGACGAAGCTGAAATAAGAGGTCACAGACGTACCTACATAGGCGCATTGCCAGGACGTGTAATCCAAAGCATAAAAAAAGCTGGGAAAAATAATCCTATTTTCATGTTAGATGAGATTGATAAGCTTGGTTCAGATTTTCGAGGTGACCCATCGTCAGCTCTGTTGGAGGTATTGGACCCTGAGCAAAACCATTCATTTAGTGATCACTACTTGGAAGTTGACTTTGATCTTAGCAATGTTATGTTTATTGCAACAGCAAATTATCAGGATGCCATTCCTCCAGCTCTTAGAGATAGGATGGAGATCTTAGATTTCTCTGGTTATATAGAAGATGAAAAAATACAGATAGCTAAAAGGCATATCTTACCAAAACAAATCAAAGAAAATGGTCTTACAAAAAAAGAGGTTTCATTCGACATGCCTTCTCTTAAAGAATTGGTTCGTTCATATACAAGAGAGGCAGGTGTTAGAAATCTTGAAAGAGAAGTTGCAAATGTTTTAAGAAAAGTTGCACGTGATCTTGTTGAATCAAAAAGCAAAAGCATTAAGATTACAAAGAAAAAAGTTGGTGATTATCTGGGCGCTCCAAGATTTTACTCTGAATTAGCAGAGAGATCTACAAAACCTGGAGTTGTTACTGGACTTGCTTGGACAGCTGCCGGGGGTGATATCTTATTTGTAGAATCTACAAGGATGGCAGGTAAAGGAAAATTGACTCTCACTGGACAGTTAGGTGATGTAATGAAAGAATCCGCAACTGCTGCATTAACTTTTGTACGAGCTAATACAGATAATCTGGGCATAGAGTCCGATTTTAATGACAAATCAGATATTCATGTCCATGTTCCAGCTGGAGCAATTCCAAAGGATGGACCGTCAGCCGGGGTAAGTATGGTGACCTCACTTGTTTCGCTTCTTACGGGAGTTTCGGTGAAAGAAAAGGTTGCAATGACTGGAGAAATTACCCTCAGAGGAAATGTTTTGCCCATTGGCGGAGTTAAAGAAAAAGTGACAGCTGCGCACAGATCTGGAATTAAAGAGGTAATCTTACCTGACCATAATAAAAAAGATCTTGAGGACGTTCCTCCAAATGTCGCAAAAGATATGGTATTTCACTTTGCAAAGGAGATTAAAGACGTATTAAAGGTCGCAGTTCCAGATATTAATTCTGCTATAAAAAAAATCTAATAATTCGTCCAAGAAATAATTAATATTCCCGACCCATTATATGGGCGATTAGCTCAGTTGGTTAGAGCACTGCGTTTACACCGCAGGTGTCGGGAGTTCGAATCTCTCATCGCCCACTGAACTTTTTAGAAAAAATAATTATTTAAAGGAAAAACAGACAATGTCGGATAAAAAAGAAGGAACCGTTAAATGGTTCAATAATTCCAAAGGCTACGGCTTTATTCAGGTTGAAGG
>CENX01028938.1_pt1 | contig 10716 bp, 10 predicted proteins | sample 361321 | NCBI WGS metagenome assembly CENX01 (sample SAMEA2619678, study PRJEB7988) | marine metagenome | isolation source: saline water (ENVO:00002010), including | reverse complement strand
GATGACTTAGGAGCAGATAGTTTAGACACAGTTGAACTTGTAATGGCTTTCGAAGAAGAATTTGGATCAGAAATAAGTGATAGTGAGGCTGAAAAAATATTAACTGTGGGTGATGCAATTAAATTTATAGAGAGTAAAGCTAATTAAATTTGATGTCGACACACACCTCTGGGATGATGATAATCATATCATCTCCTTCTGGAGCTGGAAAAACTACCATTGTAAAACTTTTATCTAAGAAATTTGATTATTTGATTTCAATATCACACACCACGCGTAAACCAAGAAAAGAAGAGGTAAATACAAGAGATTATTTTTTCACAAATAAATTAAAATTTTTAAAGTTAATAAAAAAGGATTACTTTATCGAGTACGCAAATGTTTTTGATAATTTATATGGAACTTCAAAAGAGCAGGTAATCAATAAGTTAGAAAAAGGGAAAAATGTATTATTTGATATTGATTGGCAAGGAGCAAAACAAATTAAGGAAAAAAAATTAAAATTTAAATTAATATCATTCTTTATCTTACCACCATCAAAACAAGAGCTGCTTAATAGACTTAAGAACAGAGAAGGAAACAATGACAATGTTGTTAAACAAAGGATGAGAAACTTTAAAAAAGATGTATTACATTGGGACGAATATGATTTTGTTGTTATAAATCAAGATAAAAGCAAATGTTTTAAACTAATTAACGATAAAATAAGAATGTATAAAAATGGAAAAAAAATAAATCAAGATAAAAAAGCAATTATAAACCATATAAAAAATTTAATTAAATAATTTCTTCATAAGCTTTTGTAATTTCGCAATATTCTTCTGGTGATAAATTTTGAGGTCTGAGATTTAAATCAAAATTATTTAATATATCTTTATGGTTATTTTTAAAAATTTTATTAAATGGAGTTTTAATTTTTTTTCTTCTTTGATTGAAAAAAATTTTTGTAATATTTTGTAAATTATTTATATTATTAAAGTTATAAACTATATTTTTAGGATAAAAACAAAGAATAGTACTATTTACTTTTGGTTTGGGTTTAAAATTTTCAGGACCAATATCTTTAATTTTAGTTATTTTAAAAAATAATTGTGAAATAATTGATATCCTACTGTAATTTTTTGTATTTATTTTTGCTATAATCCTATCAGCAACTTCTTTTTGAAACATAAGAACCATACATTTAATATTTTGATAATTGTAATTATTAATAACTTGTTTTACTAAAATCTGTGTTGAAATGTTATATGGAAGATTACCAAAAATCATTAATTTATCAGTTTTGGAGATTGTTCTCTCATCAAAGTCAAGAATATCTTGATTAATTATATTTAATTGATCACCAAATTTTTTATGCAGATGATTTGATAAAATTTCATCTTTTTCGACTATATAAATAATTTTTGGACTATGATTAATGAGTTTTTCCGTCAGATTACCTGTACCAGCACCTATTTCTAATAATACATCATTAGATTTTATCTCTACTGATTTTGATATTAAATTAACAATATTCTCATTTATTAAAAAATTTTGACCTAAACTTTTTTTAGCTTTTATTGACATTAATTTTGTTTAAAAAATGTATACATTCAATCAAGCTTTTAGGATCTGAAATATTTTTACCTAACTCTTTGTTATTTGGTCCATGATCTGGTGATAGTCTTATAAAGTCTAGCCCAAGAGTAATATTAATGGCATCAAATTCATAAATTGCTTTAAATGGAGCTAATACTTGATCATGATACATGCCAATTATAACATCAAAATTATTTCTAATTTTTTTTATAAAAATAGTATCAGCTGGAAATGGTCCTTTTATATTAAATCCCTTTGATTTTAAAAATTTTATCGCTGGTATAATAAACTTATTTTCTTCCTTGATAGATGATCTGCTTTCACAGTGAGGATTAAAACCAGTAATTGCAAATCTAATTTTCTTTTTATTAATTTTGTTTTTATAAAAATTTACTATTGTTTTAATATTATTTATGATTTTATTCTTATTAATATATCTATGTACATTCTTTATTGGCACATGTGTAGTTATTGGACTTACAGATAAAGATTTATTGTAAATAAGCATTACTTCTTTTGAATTTTTATTATTTAATTTTGCTAAATATTCAGTAATTCCAACTAAATTTTTAACTTTAAAATGACTTTTAGAAATTGGACCATTAATTATCCCAGTTATAACGATTTTTTTTTGTAAATTTAAAGCTAATTCAAAACAAGATTTGATATAATTTGTGGATTTTGAGGAAATTTTATCAAATGGTTTTTTAAAGTTAAACTTTATATCTATAATGTTAATTAAATTTCTTTTAATTTCAGCTTCCTGAATATTTTTTAAACTAATATTATTTAGTTTAAAATTAAAATTTAATTTTTTCATATGTTCTAATAACAAATCTTTTGATCCAATTAATATTATTGGTCTTTTTGAATTTTTAATTCTTTCATATTTGATAGATTTTAAAAATATTTCATTAAATATACTAAATGGCTCTCCAGATATTATTAAAATTGGCTTACAATTCTTTAATTTTAGCATTTTTAGAAATTTTATTAAAATAAATAGTTGAAAATTGATTAAGTTGTTTATCTTTTTCTATCATAATTAACTGTTCTTTTTCTTTTTTAAAATCAAAAGTTTTTTCAACAATTTTTGATTGGTTTAGTTTAAGTATAATAAAACCGTTTGAGACTCTAATGACATCAGTAATTTCACCTATCTTTGTTTGTTTTAATCTTTCATTTATCTGACTACCAATTTTATTTTCATCAACCCATCCTATTTTTCCTGTTTTGTTATACGTATTCTCGTTAAAAAGTACTAATGAATTTTCAAATCCATCTTCTTTTATACTTTGAAAAATTCTCTTTTTTTTTTCATCAAACTCACTTTTATCCTTAGCTGTAAAAAACAATTCAGATATATTATACTCATTCATTTTTGAATTTAATGAAATTTTTTTTAATTTTTTGTTAATATCTTGCTCATTAATATTTATCTGATTACTAAATTTATCAAAGATTAAACTATTCCACAAAGTCTCAATTTTAATCTTGTACTCAACATTTTTAATATCCAATCCATTTTTACCTAGAAAGGTCAAAAATTCTTCTTTAGTGTTAAAATCATTTTTTTTATAAAATTGCTTAAGATTATTCTCCAAAAGAGCATTATCTTGTATATCTAAATTAAAATAATTCCTTAATTCAATTAGCTTTATTTTATCATTTATAAGAGTGCTTAGTACGTAATTATACATTTTATCTTTTTCAATATTTTTTAAATCTTCGTTTAAGGCAATTAATAAATTAAATTGGTTTTCAACATCTATATTAGTTATTATTTCATTTCCTACAATTCTTTCTATTTTTAGATCTTTAGCGTAGAGACTCTTAATACTTAAAATAATAAGAAAAATAATAACAGGTAATTTGTGTAGTCTCATTTATTAATCTTTTAAATTTTGTGTTTGGAAATCCTGAAATGGAACTATAGTTATAGTAAAGAATATAGACTCGTTTGGTTTCAAATCTTCATCTGAATAATATTCTTTTTTATATTCCAAGGATGCAGCTAAACAATCAATTTTATATTGATAAATTAAATCATAAAATTCGGTTAGATCTTTCTTTTTATTCTCTCTAGTTCTAAATAATAATGAGTTTCTCTCATCAAATTTGTATTCAGTTTGATTTGCTAAATAACTTGAACCACCTTTAATTTCACCTTCTTCTAAAAACTGAAAAGATGTGACAAAATTATTAATACTCAATTCAGCTTCGATAAAATTATAATTTATAGTTTTATAGTCATTATCAACAGCAAATTTGTAATTTAAATTAAAATTATCTGTAAAATTAACGTTCGCTTTTCCAAATAAATCTGAAGATTTTTTATTTATAGTTGATTTTTTTGGTAAATCTTTAGCATAACTATCCCTGAAGTTCGTAGCTAAATCAAATGAAAATAGCTCTCTATCATTTTTATTTATTAGTTTAAATTTATTTCCTACTATCAATGACTGTCCTTCTTCTACGATCTCATTTTCACCAAGTCTATTAAGTAAGAAAATATTGTCTATATCTATAGTTTTGTCATCTTCAATTATATTATCGGTTTTATTCGGACTGAATCTTATTGAAAGGGATGGAATTAATATAGATTTATAATTTTTGCTCACTTTTTTAAGAGGAAGCGAACTTTTAAACATTGTTTCTGATAACAATCTTACTTTACTTTGATTATCAGAGCCAATTTTATAATTACTGTTTACATTTTTTAAAACTGAAGAAAGCTCATTTTTAAAACCAAAGTTTGAAAATAGTTTCTTATTAATTAACACACTGTTAGTAAGCTTTCCTTCCTCAGAGCTTGTGTCATATTTTCTTTGAGAGCCAATAGATTGAAGTGTTAAATTTAAGCCTCCAAACAAATCTGAATCTTGAAACCTCGCATAAGAAAATGAAGGAAATATATATTCATACTTGTCACTTCCTTTAAGAATACTTGTATCCTCATAGACAGATGCTTTAACATTTAAATTTGATTTTTCTGTACTACCATTGAATTCAATTGTATTATCAAGAGTTGAGTTATTAGTTATTATTGGAGACTCTAAATTATAAGCTTTTAAATAACTCTCATCAGAAGTTCTTTGTATTTTAATTTTTAAACTTGATGTTTCAAAATCATCAAGGGACAGATCTACAAAAGAGTCTGCAAAAAAATGAGATTTTGTCTCTTTATTGTCATTTAATTGATTTACATCACTTTTTCCAAAACTAAAGTCAAATATACTTGATGATTTTTTTGTAACTTGTCTATATTCATTTTGTAAAATAAATTTTTTACCCTCATATAATTTTGGTTTAATTGTTAAATCTTTATCCATATCTATTGCATAAAAATAAGGAAGATAAACCGATGATCCAAAAGTATTTGAACTAGATAATCTTGGCGCTAAAAAACCTGATTGCCTTTTTACAGTTGGATCAGGATGAAAAAACTTTGGAAAATATAATACAGGAATATCATATATAGAAAGCCATGCATTCTTATAATTGATAGTTTTATTAATTTTATCGTGTCTAACCTCGCTTGCTTTTAAAGTCCACGGCGGACACCCATCTCTTTTTTTACAAGTAGTAAAAATTCCCTTTTTTATTTTGGTTTCTTTTTTGTTACTAGAAATTTTTAATCCAGAAACTCTTGGTTCATTTTTTACATTGCCAAATGCTTCATTATTAAAATAACCTTTCACATCTTTTCCTAAGAGAGATTTTTTATTTAAATCATAAATACCTTTTTCAATAAAGAATTTATTTTGAAATGCATCAAAGAATTCTAAATTTTCACCAGATACTAACTGTGTATTTATTTTGTAAATAATATTGTTTATATTTAAAAAATTTTTATCATACAAATCAATTTCAGATTTATTTTTTGAAGAAATAATTTTATCATTTAATTTGTATGTAATATCTTTAGATTTTATAAAATATTTATCTTCTATCTCACCTGTTGTTAAACCTTTTGTTGTTAATATTCTTTCATTTGCAATGTATTCTACAAAATCAGTTTTTATTAAAACATTTTTTAATTTGTCTATAATTTTGACATTTCCAGAAGCAGTAATATAATTTTTATCTTTAAAATACTCTGCATAATCTGAATAAATCTCAACATCGTTGTCTGTTCTTATTATAACCTCATTTTCTCCAATTATCTTATTTCCATCTTCCTCAACTTTTATTATTTTACTAGTGATATCGAGTTCATTTGATTTTGAAATATTTGCAACAAAAGCTAAAAAAATCAAAATACAAATAAAATTTTTATTTTTCATTAATTCTTACCAATCCTACAAAACAAAACATTCCTAAAATAAAATATGGAAATAAAATTGATAAATTTACGGGTATATTTCCATTACTACCAAGTAAATTAATAAAATAATTTATATAATATATTATTGCAGATAACATTATCCCTATAATTAAATTATAAATTCGAGATTTATTATATTTGATATTAAGCATTAAAATCGATGCTAATATAGTCATTATTATTAAATAAAGAGGTAAACTTAATACTCTAAATTTATGTGATTTAATCTCATCAACTGAATAACCTAATTTTTTATAATCTTGATCTAGGTTATTAAGTTCCCAAATTGTCATTGAACTAAGGTTCTCAAATAAACTATTTATTTTTTTTACGTTAAAATTCGAATTAATTATTAAGTTAATTTGCTCGCTTTTTAAATTTTTTTCATACGTAATAATTGCATTTTGTATAATCCAATCATTATTTGAAATATCTATTTCTTTAGCGTAAATGTTTTGTAAAAAATTAAAGTTATCATCATATTGAGTTATAGTTGTATTTATTAAATAATTTCCTTTTATTTGTTCAGAATTAATAATATTAATTTTATTATCAAATTTATCTTTAATCCACAGACCATTTTCAGTAATTACCGCCAAATACTTTTTATCTTTTGAATAAGAATTTTTAATTTGTAGATAATTGTTTTTTAATTGTGAGGAAAAATTATAAAATATTAAAATTATTAAAATACCCAAAATAAAAGAAATAAGCGAAAGAAACCCTACCAAACTTATATTTTTAATCCCAGAATGTTTAAATGTTAATAATTCATTTTTATCTAATATTTCTAGAAAAAAAAATTGTGTAGCGATTAAAAAAATAAAGGGTAATAAATCAAAAAATATAGACGGAGAGTTTAGAAAGGTTAATCCTAAAGGAACAATTATGCTTTGGTCTGTATCTTTGAAAAAATTTATTTCCTCAAAAATGTTTATTACGAAAACTAAAGAAAAAAATATAAGCGAAACCTTAAAGAAAACTTTTAAAAATTTTTGTAAAATTAGAGTTTGATAGGTTTTAATATACATTTTTAATTATTTTTAATTTAAGATATAAGTATGTCAGCAGTCCTATTATGACTGGTGACATTGAAAAAATTAATGCTAATAGGTTATTGATACCTGCGTATTTTGTTATAACTTCAGAAAAAATTACTATAGAAAGTGAAAATAAAAAAACTATAAATTTTTGTTTAATAAATCCAGGTTGGTCTTTTGATTTTAGTAATAGCAAACACGAAATTAATGCAAGAATTGGAATATAAATTGGTGTTATTATTCTTTTTAAAAACTCTTGTTTAATTTCTTTGATTGCTTGGCTTTTACATCTGTATTTATTACTTATTAAAATATCTACATTAGAGTTTTCTCTTAGAGTAAAATAACAACTCAATAAAACATCTGTTCTATATTCTTGTATTTTAGGAGTAGTAATAGTTGTTGTTTTATATTTAGAAAGATTGAATTCAGTACTTGCAAAATTTACAATATTAATTTTATAATTATCTTTTAAAGACTGATTTAATATACTCCCATCATAAAGTGTAAATAAATTAACATTATTTATTTTTTTTATCTCACCACTTTTTGCGTAAATTATTTGGGAATTTAAATCGTCGATATTATCTTTTAGATAAATATTTTTGTACTTTCCACTTTCATCAATTTCATCAATATAAATAGTTAAATCAGATACAGAGTCATTAAACTTTTTTTCGTTAATTAAACTTGTGAAATAATCAAGATCAGAGGATCTTATAAAAGATCGTGCATTGTCTTGAAAGTATGGAACAATAAAAATATTTAAAAAAGCCAACAAGATAAGATAAAGCAAAGAAAATTTTGTAACAAATTTCACAAAATCTATTTTTTGTATACCATTTAACCAGAATATTTGAAGCTCATTTTTTTCTTCTATTTTAATTAAAGAGAAAAATATCGAGATAAAAAATATGAATGGAAGAATTCTAGAAATTATTTTTGGTAGTGTATAAAGTGTATATAAGAAATATATCTTAAAACCATGACCATCTTCTGATACCAAGTCCAAATAGTTTACCGCTTGTATAACCCATACTATGAGGGCAATACTTAATATTATTGACAAAAAAAAGTTTGTAAAATCCTTAAAAAATTTATAAAAGACTAATCTTCCCATTGAAATATTTATAAAATGAACATATATAAAATTCAACTCTAAGTATACATCATCATGATGATTCAAATAAATAAAAAATACGCAGGATTTAATAAACTTCTAAAAGATCAAGTAAATGTAATTTTTTCGGATGAAAATGGTTCATTAGACAATCTTAAAACCCTTCTAACTAAAAACCAAAAAAAATTTATCCAAAAAAAAATCAAAAACAAAATAAAAGGTAATAAGTTTTTATTTTTCGACCTGACTGACAATATACAGTTATCAATAATTTTAGTAAGCAAAAACCCCTCATTTCTAGAGATACAAAAATTAGGTGCTGAATTTTTTTTATTTTTAAAAAAAAACAAAATACAAAGACTCACTATTTTTGATAATAATAATAATTTTATAAATTTAAATTTAATAGAATATTTGATTCATGGTTTAAAAACAAAATCTTATTCTTTTGAAATATATAAAACAAAGAAAAATGAAGAAAAAATTAATATTAGTTTAATAACGAAAAATAAAAAAAACACCATTAAAACATCTAAAAATTTAGAAGCTTTATTAGAAGGTATAAATTTAACAAAAGATTTAGTATCTGAACCAGGAAATATTTTACATCCTGATGAATACGTGAAGAGATTAATAAAATTAAAAAAAATTGGACTAAAAATTAATGTATACGATAAAAAAAAATTAAAAAAATTAGGATGTAATGCTATATTAGGTGTTGGTCAAGGCAGTGTCAGGGGATCCTACTTAGTTACTTTAGAGTGGAAAGGAAAAAAATCTAATACTAAACCTTTGGCTTTTGTTGGAAAAGGTGTTTGTTTTGATACTGGTGGAATTTCATTGAAACCTGCAAAATTTATGGAAGATATGACTTACGATATGGCAGGATCGGCAGTTGTGGTAGGACTAATGAAGAATTTGGCATTAAAAAAATCAAAAGTAAATGCCGTAGGCGTAGTAGGATTAGTAGAAAATATGCCTGGAGGAAATGCTCAAAGACCAGGAGATATAGTTAAATCTTATAGTGGAAAGACCATTGAAGTATTGAATACAGATGCGGAAGGAAGACTAGTCTTAGCAGATGCAATTACTTTTACAGAGAAAAAGTTTAAACCACGTTTAATTATAGATCTTGCTACTTTGACAGGAGCTATAATTGTTTCATTAGGTTCAGAATATGCTGGTCTTTTCTCAAATAATGATGAAATTTCAAATAAATTATTTAAGGCAGGAGAAAAGGTTGATGAAAAGGTATGGAGAATGCCTTTACACAAAAATTACGATAAATTAATAAACTCGAATAATGCTGATATGCAAAATATTAATTATATAGGTGGAGCAGGATCCACGACTGCTGCGCAGTTTTTACAAAGGTTCATTCTGAATAAAACACCATGGGCTCATCTTGATATTGCAGGTATGGCTTTCTCAAAGTATGGAGGGGCACTAAATGGAAGTGGTGCCACTGGGTATGGAGTAAGATTACTGGACAAATTTGTAGAGGATAATTACGAATGATTGAAAAAACTTTATCAATTATTAAACCCGATGCAGTTGAGAGAGATTTAATTCAAAATATTAAGGACGATTTTTTAAAAAATAACTTTAAAATTATTGATGAAAAAAAACTTCATATAACGAAACATGAGGCAGAAAAATTTTACAAAGTACATGAAACAAAACCTTTCTATAACGACCTGTGCTCTTATCTTTCATCTGGTCCAATAATAGTAATGATTTTAGAGAAGGATAATGCTATATTAGATAATAGAGAGTTAATGGGTGCGACCAACCCAAAAGAGGCTAAAGATGGAACGATCAGAAAAAAATATGGAATTTCAATAGATAAAAATTCTGTCCATGGATCAGATAGCCCTGAAAATGCCAAAATTGAGATTGATTTCTTTTTTAGAGATTAGTTTAATAAACCATCTATAACTCTCGGATATATTATATGTTCTTCTTTTAATATTTTTTTTTCTAATGATTTTTTATTATCTGATAGTAAAATTCTTACTCTTTTTTGCATTATAACTTTTCCAGAATCTAAACGTTCATTGACGTAGTGAACAGTACACCCAGAATATTTTTCTTTATTATTGATAGCTCTTTGATGAGTATTAAGACCTTTGTATTTTGGTAACAAAGACGGGTGGATATTTACGATCGGTATCTTTATTTTTTTTATTAATTTTTTGGAAAGAATTCTCATAAACCCCGCTAAAGCTACTAATGAGACTTTTTCTTTTTTAATAAAGTTATAAATTTTTTTCTCAGAACAAGATTTATTTTTATAATTAACTAAAAGATATTTAATTTTATTTTTTTTTACAAAGGTCAATCCTTTTGCATCTTTATTATCGGAAACTACACTTGTAATATTAAATCTTTTAGTTTTCTTGCTAAAATTGATCAAAGCTTTTAAATTTGTGCCTCTACCCGAAATAAAAACAGCAATATTTTTATTTCCAATTAATTTTTCCATTTAGTTTTATTTTATTTTTAGAATTTATAATTTCACCAATTAAATAAGGCTTGAATTCTTTTTTAAAATGTTTTTCAATAGTTTTAATTTTTTTTTTATTTACTATTAAACAAAAACCAACACCGCAATTAAAAGTTTGCAGCATATCTTTGTCCTTAACACCCAT
>CENX01034829.1_pt1 | contig 10730 bp, 9 predicted proteins | sample 361321 | NCBI WGS metagenome assembly CENX01 (sample SAMEA2619678, study PRJEB7988) | marine metagenome | isolation source: saline water (ENVO:00002010), including | reverse complement strand
ACTGCCCTAGAATTTGCAACTGATGATAGTGGTTCTGGAATGACATTAGGGAGTTTGTCAGTTTCAAATAGTGGTTCATCATCAAATGGCTCACTTAGTTATGATAGCAATACTGGTCAATTTACTTTTGCTCAAGTGGACACAACTTCTATTTATTCAGCAATCGCTGCTACAAGGCAAGGCGCAACATCAAGTGACATGACTGTAACCGGTGGTGGAACTTTTACTTTTGCTCATGGATTAAATGCTGCGCCATTTATGATACAATGGGCAATAAAATGTACACAAGCAGATCACGGATATTCAGCCGGAACAATTATTTATGGAACTGATACAGTAGCGAATGCCAGTCACTCCCCAAGTGTTTATGTGGAAAGTGGCGACATAACAAATGTCAAAGGAATTTTTCCAGGTTTAGGAACTTTTCAAATTGCGTCTAAAGCATCAGGTGTAGTTGGCAATACAGTTACAACAACGGCAGGGCGTTGGTCGATGCATGTCAAGGTGATGAAGTAATGCCTCTTATACCTCTTAAATTTCCACCAGGTGTTTTTAGAAATGGTACAGAATTAGATGCCTTTGGAAGATGGCATGATTCAAATCTATGTCGATGGCATGATAAAACACTAAAACCGGTTGGGGGTTGGAGAACAAGAACAGAAAAAGCATTTAATTCACCTATCAGAGGTATGATTTCTTGGAAGGCCAATAATGGCAGTCGTTATTTAGCATTTGCTAATTATAAAAATGTTTTTGTATTATTTCCATCTGGGGATCTTTACGACATTACACCAACTGGTTTTACGGCCGGAAGAGAAAGCAGTGCCGGAATGACCGGTTACGGAAGTTCCTTTTACAATGTCGGATTATATTCGGCACCCCCTTTGTCTACCAGTTCTACTTTGTTACCGGCAACTGTAGTTCACTTTTCTACTTTTGGAGAGCAACTTATTTTCTGTAGCAGAGATGATGGGAGAGTATATTACTGGCCTTTAAATACTGGTCAAGTCGCTCAAGAAATTACTGGCGTAAGTGCATCTCCTTATAATCCAGATAATACTGGCTGCATTGTGTCTGATGAACGCTTTTTATTTTGCTTTACTAGCCGTCAGGTTAAATGGAGCGATCAAGAAGATTATTCAACCTGGGTTTCTACTGCAACAAACCAGGCCGGAAACTTAGATTTGCAAACAAGCGGATCTTACGTTGTAAGTCAAAAAATAAGAGGCGGTATTTTAATATTAACTGACACAGATGCCCATGCCACAAGATTTATTGGTTTGCCTTTCGTGCATTCAATTCAAAGAGTAGGTGAGAATTGTGGTGTTTATGGAGCATTAGCCTCAACTGTTATTGATAAAGGCGTTGTTTGGTGGGGAGACAATGGGTTTTTTATATACTCAGGGGGGCGCGTTATTGAGTTAACTTGTGAAATACAAGATTACCTAACAGAGCGGCTTACCACTACTCAAAAATCTAAAATTGCGGCTATTGCCAATAGTAAATTTGACGAAGTTACTTGGTATTTTCCTGGTCTTAATAGTAATGAAAACACTGAATACGTTACATGGAATTATAAAGATAATACTTGGTATTTTGGACTTATTGGAAGAACATCAGGTGTAGATCGTGGTGTTTTTGAATATCCTATAAAAGCTACTAGTAAATTAAATGATAGTAGTTATACGTTGGCTATTAGAGAGGGTCAAAGTCTATTTATTGAAGTTGAGTTCAATGGACAAACGCCAACAACATCTTCAAGTCCTGCAAAGGATTTAACGTGTGCGGATGTAGGAAATCTTATTAGGCAAAGAAATAGAATTAATACAACGATTTTCGCAAATCCTTCAATTTCAGCAAATGCACCGCCAATTAATTTTTTAGACACAACAAGTAGCATAAATACTGGAATAAATAATTATGGTGAGTTAGTCCAATATTCAGGTTCTGGTACTTTATACGAAACTTTTACACTGCCTAGCGCAGAATATTTTTTCTATCGTTATCCATCTGGATCTGCCGTAACAGTAACAATTCAGCTTGTAGGCTTAGATGAAAATGGTGCAGCGCAAACTGCGTCCTTTCAAATGGTTCCCCCAATTAATACAACTACAAGACTTGATAATTACCAATGGACAAAAATTACGCAGATTAATTTTAGTTCAACAAGTACAGGATCAATAGCACAGTTTGAATTTAGTTTGGGTGGTTCGTTTGACGATATAAATACTGGTGTTATCACAGAAAGTTTAAGTGGCAGAATACAAATTGGTAGTTCTGGGTCATTTACAAAATTTATAAAAGTTACACCACAAGGCAGATTAGACACGCTAAGACCAGGAAGAGGATGGCTTACTTTTCACACTTCAAGTAATGGCAATCATACAAATGGGGCTAATACATCAGAATTACTTGAAACTCAAAACAAAGGTACATTTTCTATCTTACCGCATCAAATTGTGGAGCATGAAGTTGGCTTTGACAGAAATGGCATAATCCCATTTGCTGAAACTGCGCCTTTTCAAATAGGAAATGGTGATCAGCTTATGCACGTAAATCAAATCATTCCGGACGAGAAAACGCAAGGATCAGTTACCGGAAGATTTAAAACTAAGCTTTATCCTAATGGTTCAGAAACTGATCATGGTATTGTCAGTTTTTCTAATCCGACAGATGTCAGATTTACTGGAAGACAAGCTAAAATGAGAATTGTAGATAACCCAGTTAATAGTACTGACTGGAGAGTAGGAACAATTAGACTTGATGCTAAACAAGGTGGGAAAAGATGATTTTACAACCACCGCCAGAAAATTATGACACAATTTTTGAGATAGAGCGTAATAGAGAATTAGAAAGTCAGGATGCTTTAAATAGAAAAAAGCAACAAGATTTAGAAATTGTGTCAAACGAAAGATTAATTTTATCAAGTCCAAATGGAACAAGATATAGTTTGACAGTCGATAACTCAGGGGTGCTTTCAGCAACGGCGATATGAATGAATTAGAAAGATGTAGAGAATATATAGAAGGAGCATTGGAATACAGTGGCGGTACACATGATTTTAAGGATATTGTCAGAGGCGTCAGACAAAACAAAATGCAATTCTGGCCGGCCGAAGATGCTTGCCTGGTTACAGAAATTATCACTTATCCTAAAATCAAATGTCTCAATATCTTTCTGGGCGGCGGTAATCTTAAAACGCTTAAAGATATGCATGATAGCGTTGAGGCGTTTGGTAAAATGATGGGATGCAAAAAGATAACCATATCAGGACGAAATGGTTGGGCAAGAGTATTTAAGGGCTTTAAGCCGCTACATAAAACAATAGTAAAGGAGATCTAATATGGCCGGTGGCAAAGGCGGTAGCGACACTACAACAACAAATTTTACACCAGAAATGGAACAAGGAATTGCAGATGCTATTAATCTAGCCAGGAAAAGCGCTAGGGCATACATGCCTTTGCAAGGTGCAACATTGGCAGCTAAAACTGGTGGCATGATGGCCGGTGATGAAGGTCTTAATTTAAGCAGAGATGCACTAGGCTTGTCTCAAATGACAAGTTCATTACCAGAGGCTCAAAATTATAATGGGGTTATGGCTTATAGCAGCTATCCAATGTTTCAAGATGAAATGGCAAGGGCAGAACAAAACTATCCAGATTTATTTAATCAAATTAAAAATCTGCAAGAAGATCCATTTGGAATGAATGCGGCTACCAATATGCCAATGAATACCAATATGCCAATGAATACTGGTGGTACAATGGGCGCCACTGGTGGCGGTGTTATGTCAGCCGCTATGAATAACAATGATGACAACTGGGGTGCGCCTAAACATGACCCAAATGCGCCAGATATGTTTGATGGTGGTATGTTATTTGGGAATAGCAACCAACCAACAACATTAGATTTTGCTTACAATCCAGTAAGTGATTTTGTTGATTATATCAGCGGTGGCTACGATTACCCAGAAATGACGCAAGCTGAAAGGGATTATTATAATAGTCCAGAATTTGGTAAATAGAGGAGATTAATATGGCCGGAGCCGGAAATAACGTATATCAAACTGCGACTCAAGGAATGCAAGATGCAGCCGGAGCATATCGAAATGCAATGGCATATCAGCCTATGCAATTCAACCAGGCTAACCTTAGTCCTTTTATGAACCCATACACACAGAACGTCATAGATAATACTATGGCAACTATGTCAGACGCCAGGCAAAATGCTATCAATGCCGGTCAGCTAGCTGCCACAAATGCATCGGCCTATGGTGGCAGCCGACATGGCATTAGTGATGCTCTTACTAATGAAAGGTATATGAAAGCGGCAGGGGATATGTCTGCAAATCTTAATAACCAGGCATTTGGACAAGCCGTCAATCAGTTTAACACTATGAACAATTCAAACTTAGCTGCTATGCAGCAAAATATGGCCGGTGCCGGCAATTTAGCTAATCTAGGTCTGTCAGCCTATGGACTAGGTCAAGCGGCTGATGAAAAGGCTTATCAGCGTGGCTTGATAGAGCAAGGCATGAACCAAAAGCTGATAGATGCTGCTAATCAACAATTTATGAATTACTTAAATCAACCTTCAACAAATTTAGGGTTCTTTAGTCAATTAATTAGCGGAATGCCACAAGCAACAACGCAGACTGTTAGCAAACAACCAGGACTTTTTGATTTGTTAGCAAGTCCATTTGTGTCAGGAAAGAACTCATTCTTTACCTTGTTGCCAAGTTAACCCAATGGCTATGTCTTTACTTAGCCTTAACAATAAACGCATGGAGCGAAAACGTGTCTACTTATCAACCTTATAGATCTTTTAACCCATCTCCCATGACCGATCAAATTTGGTCTAGTTTAATGGCGTCTACAAATAATAATCCCATACAGTCAGCCGGCATTATGGGGAATATAGGTATAGAAAGTAGTTTCAATCCTGAAATTGTAAATCAAAATGAAAATGCATTTGGTTTGTTGCAGCTAAGAAATGATCGATTAGATAATTTTAGAAAATACCAAGAGGCTAATCCAGAAATGAGTTTAGTGGATCAACAAATAAGATATATTTTTGAACAAGGTAATCCTGACAGTCCATATAAAGATCCTATTGCAGCCAAATATTTTGAAAGAATAATGAATCAAAATGACCCCATGTCAATTGCACGTTTATTTGACAAGCGTTTTGAAAGATCAGCCGGTTGGCTTGTAGACCCAAATGACCCAAGTATGGGTTATAATGAATTTGGTACTACGACTAGAGACCGAATGAATTTGGCTAATGATATTTATAAATATTACACAAACCAACAAAACAATCTGGGTGAAACTGGACAAACAAATGTGCAGCCTAAAAATAAAAATTTTATTGGAAAAATTAGAGATTTAATGACAGACCCAGATTTTTCAGACGATTTGCGTCTTTGGGCAAACAGTATGCGATTAAGACCAGATCAAAATATGGCTATGTCTATTATGCAAAATAGAAAAGATAGAGAGGCGAAACGATTATTGCAAGTAGATAAAAACGCTGCAATGCAATATGTTGCTAATCTTCCAGAAGGAAGTTTAAAAAATATGTTAGCCAATTCTGCACAACATTTAAAATTTTCAGATGTTGTTAAAATGGCTAATGACGAAAAAAAGCTAATTATGGACACTGAAATTAAATTAGCTGACAAATTTGATAAAAATGAAATGGTAGATAATTTTATAAAAAGGGCAGATTATCTTGGAACCATTTTAACAAATGCTAGAAAACCAAGTCAGACTGGTGACGTTGCTTTAGTTTATACTTTTATGAAAATGCTAGATCCAGATAGTACAGTTAATCCTGGCGAACTTGCATTAGCTAGAAACATTGGTAGTGTACCAGAAAGAATTAGAAGTCTTTATAATTCATTATTAGTTGGCGAGGTTAATTTAACGCCAAAACAAAGAATGGCATTAGTGAATTCTGCAAAGCAAACTTATGATGAGTCTAAAATAGCATATCAATCTGTCTATGATCATTATCTAAAAAAGGCAGAGGCATACGGCTTAAATCCAGATAATTTTGTACAAAAATATGGATTAAATGAAGAACAATATACAGATTTATCCGACCTTGTTGAAGGTTTTGAACCTAATCTTCAAGAAGTAATGGATGCAAATCAAGACGCGCCTTTTTCACCGGATCAAGTAAATTACGATGGATTTGAGCAATGGTTAAAAGATTCTAATTCTAATATGTTAACAACGTGGCAAACATTAGATCGTAATGCAAAATTTTTGATTATGACACAAGTTTACAAGCAACAAGTATTAGCCGGCAATGAGGCAGAATTCGAGCAATTTTTAATACAACAACAATAGGTCAACATTATGAGCAAAATGCGTGTACAAATACCATTAGACGATGTAGAAAGTCTTATTGAACTTTATGGAAAAAATACTGGGGCAAATGCGTCTATTATGGGGTATGTTGATGGTTTTTTCTTGGGTTGGCCTCAAGAACTGCAAGCAAGAATTAAGGCCGGTAGTTCCAATACTCAAAAATATAAAGATGAATTAAATAAATTACAGACACAACATCAAGGTCTTAAAGACAGATTTCCAGTGGAATACATGGGCGGTCAAGCAGCCGGAACTATGACTAATCCGGCAGTTATGATTCCAGGTACTGCTTTATTTAAAACAGTTATGAGCGGAGTAAAATCCGCACCGGCATTTTACAGATGGCTAACTGGTGCAGCTACTCTATCTGGAGAAGGTGCCGTTATTGGTGGAATTGAAGGAGCCGGAAGGTCTGAACCTGGTCAGAGAACAGAAGGCGGAAAATTTGGCGCGCAACTAGGTGCTATTCTGGGTCTAGGTGGTTCAGCCGGTGGGGCAGTAATTGGTAAAGGGATGAGTCTACTTGGCAAACTTAAAAACTGGTTTAAAAGAAATGATCTTGAAAAATTAGGTGAAAAGGCAATTAAAGAAATAGAGTATTACGCAGCGCAATCCACCCCACCAAAAACGCCAGACCAATTTTTAATGGATGTTGTAGAAAATAAAGTACCAATAATAGAAATGTCTGACGCAATGCGTGACCTAGCAGCAATGATTGCTATACGTTCACCAGGTGCCAGGACAATATTAACAAAATCAACCGCTGATAGAGTTAAGCAAACAACTGAAAATTTAGACGCACAGACAAAAAGCGATTTAGCAAACATGCCTAACTATGATGCGTTTAAAACAAATGATGATTTAGGTATTGCGCCTACCGGAGTTGTTACGCCTGATAATATGGAAACTACAGTAAGAATGCTTAATGATGATATTACTAATTACATTAATAAAGCATACGAAAAGGCCTACAAAGGCAATCCAAAAGCGAATAAAGGGGTTACTGCTAGCATGACAATGTCAGTAGATTTAGTTAACAGATTAGCTAGTAATCTTAATGAGGCCGTCAAACTTGCTACTAAAAATAAGACGCCATTAATTCAAATATCTAAAACTGGTGAAATATCATATACTAGAAATCCTACATTAAAAGAGGCCGAAACAATTAGAAAGGTTTTAAGAGATGAGGCGGAGCCGGCTTTAGGAAAAGGTAGGACTGAAATACAAACTGGATTTAAAGATTTAGAAAAAGAACTTAAAGGAAAAATTAATAAACAATCACCAAATTTAAAAATTGCAAGAGATTCAGCTTATATTACAAACTTAGCTAAAGAAGGTTTTGATAGTACTAAAGGTATTTTTGGTAAACAAAACTTTGATAAATTTATCGATGATTATTTGCAAGCGGTTAAAAGTGCAGAGAAATACGATAAAAATTCTGTTAATTTAGTAAAACAATATTATCAATTTGGGTTACAAAATGAACTTAATAAAAAATTAGCCAGTGCTACTAGAAAATCATTTATTGAAAAATTAGCTGACCCATCAACAAAAGAATATAAATTATTAGAAACCTTATACCCACCAAATAGGTTTAATCAATTATTAAAAAGATTAACACAAAGCGAAGGCGCATTAGCTGCAAATTCTCGATTAGTTTCTAACAGTATTACGGCTAAAGATACCGGCAATGTAGCTGCTTTAAATACTGCCGTAGATGAAATAAGAGGTGGCGCACAAAGAATGCAGTATGGTGATGCTGCCGGTTTAGGAATTGATTTAGTAGCTAAAGGCATCAAAGCACTTTTTGGACGTAAATATGGTATGTCTGATAGTCAATTTAAATTAATTGCACAATTTTTAACTGAACGAAGACCAGAAGTCGCACAGAGACTATTAAATGGAAAATTTAATAGTATGGTCGATGGTAGAGAAATTGATAGCATAGCTAAATACATGGTTGCCGGTTCAGTAGGTGCGCCGTCCGCCGGTGTAGAAGGTGTTATGAACCAGGGCGTTCAGTAATGTGGTTACCTATCATATTATTATGCAGCGCGCCTTATGCACAAAGCTGCATGGTTATTACTGGTGAGAAAACTCTAGATACAAAAGAGTCTTGTTTTGAATGGTCAATTTCTAAAGCAAAAGTTGCCTTAAATGACCCAAGAGTCTACCAGGCAAAACCATTTTGTCAGATCATACCTGGAACTGAAGATAAGATGGACACCTAATAGGTTACTTACGTACACCTATACAAGTTTAATTAGCTAAAATACGCTTATCTTGTTTGCGGACTGTTGGTCACTTACTGACTAATATTCAAACGTGGGTCAACTGGTGGTGATTTTTGTATAGACATTTATTGCCGCCATCCACAAACCGGCATTGCCTGATGCCGTATACAATAACATCTCATGTAGGAGATCCTCCATTTCTCCTTTTCTCCCTGGCGCCGTTTTTTACACATTAATTTTTAGCGGCGCCTTTTTTATTAATTGACTGTTATTTAATCTATCAATCTTTTTTTTCTTGTTGGGAATTGTTTGCTGCTTGAACTGACGATTTTTTAACATCGCTCTTGCGACTGGATTTGGCTTTTTTATTTTCATTTTCTTTCCATTCCATAAAAGATCTTTTTGTCCATTGATTTCCAGTAAAATATTTATGTGGTTTGATTGGCTTTAATCCAAATTCTTCTTCTAGTTTTTTGCTCATAGGTTATTTGCTCCTGATCTTAAACATTTCACATTTCTTGAATGTTTTGAATCGTATTCTTCAACAATTTGTAAAACATCTGTTTCAACCCAAGTTTTAATGATTGTTGAAATTTTTGACTTGTGAGTCTTATTATTTACGTCCAGGTCACAAACATCCGCGACTATCTTTCCACCCCACTCACTGGCTCTTAAATTCTCTCTCATAGGGGGATCAGCCTGATCTAATAGTATTTGAACTTTACGCGCCATTTCTTTTGTAATGCCATCAAAAGCGTCAGGATATTTCCAAGGTTTCACTACGGCAACAAAATCACTGTTAGCTAATTGTTCAGCCGATTTCTCAAACCACCTAGCTTTATCAGGCGGCGTCAAATTATTCTTTCCATCTTCAACGCGAAAAAAATTAAGATGATTGTCTACGCCACTTTTAACGCCAGTATCTGCGTCCATTGGCACTAAAAAGCGTCCATAGCGGACTCCATTTACGAGGCTACTACCACCCCTGGAACTTTCGATAGTGACGTCCATGTTGTTTGTTTTGCGTGTATGGTGGACAATTTCGATACACATCCCATTATCTTGATCAGCTAATCTTGATAACCGCTTGATAACGCCGGCTAAAACTTCATTTGTCTCTGGGGAGTTATCAATAAGATTAACGAGCGGATCTAAAATTAAAACGTCAATTTTATTGTCTGCACAAAACTTATGAATTCTTTGAAAATTTGCCTCTTGAATTTCTCCATTTATGCCGGATGCAAGTGTTAGGTCTTCATCTCTACCAGATGATAAAAACAAATATCCTTCTAGTTCTTCCTGGGGAATATCAAACGCCTGGCAAATAGCTATGCATTTTCTCAAAGTTTCTTCTAAAGGATCTTCAGCATTTAAATAGCAAACTTTTGCTCTAGATTTTGGCTGAATACCTAAAAGATCTCTTCCGGTAGCAATTGCAATAGCCTCTGTTTGCACAAGTGTACTTTTACCTAGTCCGCCCTGGCCAATAGTTAAGCTGCAAAATTTACGTATCCATTTACCATAAATAAAATCTCTTGTTGGTAATGTTAAAGGATCAATGGGTTTAAAAGATTGAAAAGGCTGCGTTGGTTCATTTGTTTCTGCGTCTTTCGCTAATTTTATTAATTCACCAGATGTGCCACCGGCATTAATCCAGTCTGAAACATCACCTTTTTCTTTTACCGGTAAATGTAAAATCTTAACAGACGCAGCTATGTCTTGTAAATTTTCGGAAACTAGCTTGGCGTGTTTTTTTCCTGGTTCATCATTATCTGGCAAAATAACTATTTCTTTACCTTTAAAATATTGATTGATGCAGCTTTGCCAATTACCGGCGCCGCCACTATTGCAGCTTGCAACTAATCCCATTTCTTTTAATCGATCACAGTCTTTTTCACCTTCACAAATAAAGACCATATCAATATCCAATAAGAGCGATTTTAAGTTATAGGGAAGGGGTGTTATGCCGTTTAGGCCGTATACCATTCCGGAAGCCGTTTTGCGCCTCTGGCGAAAGGATTTAGGCTCTAGGCGTACAACATCATAGACTAGTTCGCCATCCGCATTATAATACTCATAAGATTTAGATATTTCCGGCTTTTTGTCATTGATACCCATA
>CENX01100665.1_pt1 | contig 10737 bp, 8 predicted proteins | sample 361321 | NCBI WGS metagenome assembly CENX01 (sample SAMEA2619678, study PRJEB7988) | marine metagenome | isolation source: saline water (ENVO:00002010), including | reverse complement strand
GTATTTGAAAAATTTGCATGCATTCCTGAACCATTCCAGTCAGTAGCTCCAAGTGGTTTTGGATGATACTCGATAGCTAAGCCATAATTTTCGGCAGTTCTTTCTAATAAATATCTAGCTATCCACATTTCATCTCCTGCTTGTTGAGCTCCTTTGGCAAAGGTCTGAAATTCCCATTGACCAGCAGCTACTTCAGCATTTGTTCCTTCTACATTAATACCAGCATCTAAACATATATCAAGATGTTCATCCATAATATCCCTTCCAAATGCATTTTTACCACCTACTGAACAATAAAACTGTCCTTGAGGTGTTTGGTCTTTTGGAAAACCTAGGGGTAGATTTGTTTCTGGATCCCACAAGAAATATTCTTGTTCAAACCCAAACCAAAAATCATTATCATCATCATCAATTGTTGCTCTTCCATTTGAAACGTGTGGTGACCCATCTGCATTTAAAACTTCGTTCATTACTAAAAACCCATTTCTTCTGATTGGATCAGGATAAATAGCAACAGGTTTAAGTAAACAATCTGATGAACCTCCTTCAGCTTGCTGTGTTGAGCTTCCATCGAACGCCCACATTGGGACATCACTTAGTTTGCCGCTGAAATCATCAACAATTTTTGTTTTGCTCCTTAGGTTTGCTGTTGGCTTATAACCATCAAGCCATATATATTCTAATTTTGATTTACTCATTGTTTTTTATTTTTGTAGTAGTTTATTTTTTGATAGTTAACTAATTTAATAATTTATTAATCCCAGTTGCAAAATTCAAAAAACTAAATATTAATATTTATGAACTTTTACGAATATCTTAATTTTTTGATCCTACATTTTAAATATCTTTAAAATCTATTGATTTTTATAAAGATTATTTTTTATTAGTTAATAATTTAAATAAATAATTTAAGGTCAATTTATATAGTTAAAGTATTTTTGTTTTAAATAAAAATAATATGTCAAATAGACTTTATGATCAACGGGGTGTTTCACCGCAAAAGGAAGATGTTCATGAAGCAATTAAGAATATTAATAAAGGTCTTTATCCAAATGCATTTTGTAAAATTATTCCAGATTATATTACTGGAAGTGAAGATCATTGTCTTGTAATGCATGCTGATGGTGCAGGAACTAAATCTTCTCTTGCATATATGTATTGGAAAGAAACAGGAGATTTAAGTGTTTGGAAAGGTATCGCCCAAGATTCATTAGTTATGAATATTGATGATGTTTTATGTGTTGGAGCCGATGACAATATAATTTTATCATCAACTATAGGAAGAAATAAAAATAAAATACCTTCAGAAGTGCTATCTGCGATAATAAATGGAACAGAGGATTTAATTAAGGATTTTAAGAAATTTGATGTTAATATATTTTCCTCTGGAGGGGAAACAGCCGATATTGGTGACTTAGTAAAGACAATTGTTGTAGACTCTACAGTTATAGCTAGGATGAAAAGAGCAGATGTAATTAATAATTCTAATATCCGATCTGGGGATTATATTATAGGATTAGAATCTTATGGTCAAGCAAAATATGAAAAAACATACAATAGCGGGATGGGAAGCAATGGTTTAACTTCTGCAAGACATGATATTTTTTCAAAATATTTAGCTAAAAAATATCCAGAAAGCTATGATTTAAATTTAGATCCATCATTGGTTTATTCGGGTTCAAAAAAATTAACGGATAAAATTGATGGTATCACTTTAGATCTGGGAAAACTTGTCCTCTCTCCTACAAGAACTTATGCCCCAATAGTAAAAAAAATATTTAATGAAATTGGCAGAAAAAATATCCATGGAATGATTCATTGTAGTGGTGGTGCTCAAACTAAAATTCTCCATTTTATTGATAATCTACATGTAATTAAAGATAATTTTTTTGATGTACCTCCATTATTTGATATAATTCAAAAAGAGTCTAAAACATCAGCAAAAGAAATGTATCAAGTATTTAATATGGGGCATCGATTAGAGTTATATGTTACTCCTTCCATAGCTAGTAAAATTATTTCAATATCTAATGAATTTAATGTTGAGGCTAAAGTTGTAGGAAGAGTTGAATCTTCGAATACAAGAAAACTAACTCTCAAAACACCCAAAGGTGAGTTTATCTATTAATTATATTGTAATTTTATTTTTATATAAACCCAAATGGTAGATAAATTAAACGTCATAAAGCAAAGATTCAATGAGGTCACAGATCTTATTATTCAGCCGGATATTATATCTGACCAAAAAAAATATATAAAAATCAATAAAGAGTATAAGGATCTTAAGAATATTATGGAGAAAGGAAATATTTATTTTTCGTTAATTGATAATATTAATGAGGCTGAAAAGATTTTGATAGAGGAGGAAGATCCAGAAATGATAGAAATGGCTAAAAGTCAAATTGAAGAGGCAAAAAGTAAATTACCTGAATTAGAGGAGAAAATTAAGTTTTTATTAATCCCAAAGGATCCAGAGGACGCTAAAAATGTAGTAATTGAAATTCGCGCTGGAACGGGTGGTGATGAAGCAAGTATTTTTGCCGGTGACTTATACAGAATGTATTTGAAATATATTCAAGATAAAGGATGGTCAAGCAGTTTAGTTGATTCAAGTGAGGGAACTGCAGGAGGTTTTAAAGAAGTCATTTTTGAAGTTTCAGGGCAGGAGGTATATGGTACTTTAAAATATGAATCAGGTGTTCATAGAGTTCAAAGGGTTCCTCAAACAGAAACACAAGGAAGAGTCCACACATCCGCAGCAACGGTTATGGTTTTACCAGAGGCAGAAGAATTTGATGTAGAAATTAATATGAACGAAGTTAGAATAGATTATTTTTGTTCATCAGGTCCAGGTGGACAATCTGTCAACACCACATACTCTGCAGTAAGATTAACCCACGAGCCAACAGGTATTGTTGCTCAATGTCAAGATCAAAAATCTCAACATAAAAATAAAGATAAAGCTTTAAAAGTTTTAAGGTCAAGACTATACGAATTAGAGTTAAATAAAAAGTTAGAAGCTGATTCAGAAAAGAGGACTAATTTGGTGTCTTCTGGTGACAGATCTGCAAAAATTAGAACATATAACTATCCGCAGGGAAGAGTAACTGATCATAGAATTGGACTAACATTATATGATCTTCAAAATATAGTTAATGGAGATATTTCAAAACTCATTAATGAGCTGCAGCTTCATCAAAATACTGAAAAGTTAAAAGCTTCAGAAGAATTAATATGAATCAAAAAAAACTTTTTGAACAAATTAAAAAGAAACGTTCTTTTTTATGTGTAGGGCTTGATGTTGATTTAAAGAAAATTCCTTCTCATTTATTATCTGAACCTGATCCCATTTTTTCCTTTTGTAAAGAAATAATTGATTCAACCAATAAATATGCTATTGCATACAAGCCAAATATTGCATTTTTTGAGTCAAATGGATTAAATGGCTGGAAGTCTCTAGAAAAAGTCAGTGATTATTTATCCTCCCAATACCCTAGTATATTTTCAATCGCAGATGCTAAAAGAGGAGATATTGGTAATACTGCCACCCAGTATGCCAAAGCTTTTTTTGAAAATTTATCTTTTGACTCTATAACTGTAAATCCCTACATGGGTCAAGACTCAGTAGAACCTTTTTTAAATTTTAATAATAAGCATACTATTTTATTAACATTAACTTCAAATCATGGTTCTGACGATTTTCAGTTTTTTGGCCTACCCAATAAACCTTTATTTGAGAAAGTTATTGAGGTTTCAAAATCTTGGAATAATTCAGATAGATTAATGTATGTAGTCGGTGCTAATCAAATCGATTATCTAAAAAAAATTAGAAGTTTACTTCCAGATTCATTTTTTCTTATACCCGGAGTGGGGGCTCAGGGAGGTGATTTGACTAAGGTTGTTTTGAATGGAATTAACGATAAATGTGGACTAATTATTAATTCTTCAAGGCAAATTATATATGCTAGTTCTGGATTAGAATTCCAGAAATTCGCTGAAGAAGAGGCAAGGAAAATCCAGAGGTTAATGGAAAAGGAATTATTAATTCGAGGAATTATATAATGTTACATTATACTATTTATAAAAATAATGATACTAGTTTACCTTGGTTAACTTTTATTCATGGGGCGGGAGGGAGCTCCTCCATTTGGCATAAGCAAATTAGATTTTTTTCTAAGTTTTTCAATTTATTATTAATTGATTTAAGAGGTCATGGAAATTCTAAAGGGTTGACCTTAAATCCTTTTCAATCAAGATATACTTTCAAAGTAATAACAGATGACATAATTAAAGTATTGGACCATGAAAAAATTTTAAAATCTCATTTCGTTGGCATTTCTCTAGGAACAATATTGATAAGAAAACTCGCTGATTTTATTCCTAAAAGAGTTATTACAATGACTATGGCTGGTGCTATCATAAAATTAAATTTTCGATCAAGAATATTGATGTATTTTGGAAATTTGACAAAATCTTTTTTACCTTATATGTGGATATATAGACTTTTTGCATTAATTGTTATGCCGAATCCAAATCATAAAGAATCTAGGCTTCTTTTTGTTCGAGAGGCAAAAAAATTATATAAAAAAGAGTTTTTAAAATGGTATAAATTAACAACTGAAATTATACCATTGCTCAAAATTTTTAGACAAGTCGAAGTCAGAATCCCTACTTTATATATAATGGGATCTGAAGATTATTTATTTTTAACCCCTGTCAGAAAATTAGTTAAAGAGCATAATAATTCAAAATTATTTGTAATCCCTAATTGTGGTCATGTAGTTAATGTGGAAAACCCTAGCTTATTTAATAGTAAAATGCTTTCATTTATTAAGAGTAAATCTGAATAGATTAATCTTTAATTCCCGGTTGTTTTATTGTAAAATTTTCTTTCTCCTTTTCTTTATCCACAATTTTTTTTACTTCTTTTAAAAGTTTTTTTGCATCATACACAACACCGTTACTAATTGTATACTTAATACCGCCCACTCTTGTAACCTCATTATTTTTATCTAGTTTTATTGCACCAGTTCCATATAAAACCTTTAAATTTTTCAATGGGTTTTCTTCTATAATAATTAAATCTGCTTGTTTACCAACTTCGATTGATCCAATTTGATCTTCCATTTTTAGGGCCTCAGCTCCGTTTAAAGTAGCGGACATAATAACTTCTAAAGGGTGAAACCCAGCTTCTCTTAAAAGTTCAAGTTCACGAATATAAGCAAACCCATATAATTGATAGATAAAACCTGAGTCAGAACCAGTAGTAACTCTTCCACCACGGTTTTTGTACTCATTAACAAACTGCATCCATAATCTAAAATTTTCTTTCCATGCGACTTCCTGTTCGGTACCCCAAAAATGCCAATAGGATCCATGAGAAATTTTACTCGGTTCATAAAACCTCCAAAGTGATGGTAGAGTATAAATTTCATGCCATTCAGCTCTTCTTGCTCTATGAAGATCTCTACTGGCTTCATATATATTGAATGTTGGGTCTAGGGTGAAGTCAAGATTAATTAATTCATTCATAACAGAATTCCAGTGTTTAGAATATGGTGCAGCTGCTTGTCTCCATAATTTACCTGCTTCTTCAAACCTATGCTGTTCATTTTGATAGTTGTAATCTGATGGATAGTCTTGGATAGTTCGTTTATCAAATAAAGCCTCAGGTAGACCATACCAATGTTCCATTGAAGTTAATCCAGCTCTTGCAGAATGTAGTACATTCCATTTTGCGACACTCAGTTGAGCGTGATGACAAGCAGAGCCTAGGCCAAGTCTATTATTTTCTTTTAATGCTGCAGCCATTATTTTAGGGTCAGCTCCAAAAAATTTAATTCCATCTGCTCCGTTTTTTTTGTTTAGTTGAACCCACTTTATGGCTTCTTCAACAGAATTTATTCCTTTTTTTGAACCTTCACCAAAACGACTGTATGCTATTATTCTTGGAGCAATAATTTCATTATTTTTTGCTCTTCTTTTTAAATCAAGTGCATAATCAATACCTCTACCACTGGGCTCTCTCACTGTTGTAACTCCATGAGCTAGCCATAATTTGAAAACATATTCCCAATCTGCACCTTGTGCAACTCCCCCTATATGTCCATGCATATCTATAAAACCTGGAAGTAAAAACATTCCATCTGCATTTATTTCTTTGCCTCCTTTTTGTAAAACAGGCCTTCTATTTTTTTGAATATCAATACCTGGATAACCAACATTAACTATTTTGACTATTTCATCTTTTTCAACTACTAAATCAATAGGCCCTCTCGGAGGAGCACCATTACCATTAATTAAAGTCACACCTCTAATAATTAGCTGATTAAAGGGGCCGTCTATGGTATTTTGAGCATTTCCAATGAAAAAACAAAAAATGGATATATGAAAAATTAATTTTGTTATCACTTTTATTATCAAATTTTATAATAATCAAATATAAAAAAAACCCCCAGTTATTGAACTGGGGGAAACTAAACAAATTTCTTTAACATCTCATAATAGATAAGTCTACTTTATAAAATCTCTAAAATTTTACAAATTAATTGGTGAATTAAGACATATCCATATAATTGATATTCAAATTTGTTTATTAATCTTATTGTGCATATGCTTCCATTCCATCGTGCTCAGAGATATCAAGACCCTTAATTTCATGATCCTTATTAACTCTGAGTCCAATAGATACTTTAATCACGTAAAATATAATAAAGGAGCACAGAATACAGAATAGACCGACTATTAGTATTGCTTTAAGTTGTATTATAAGCTGATCAATTCCAGCCATTTCACCGAAAATTCCTACAGCAAGTGTACCCCATATACCACATATCAAGTGAACTGTTACAGCTCCAACAGGATCGTCAAGTTTTAATTTATCTATAAAGGCTACTCCTAAGACAATGATAATACCAGCAATTAATCCTATAATAATTGCATCAGTAGGACTCATTTGATCTGCACCGGCAGTTATACCAACCAAACCACCTAAGACACCATTCATAAACATTGTTAAATCATAGTTTTTATACATTACATATGAAAACAGTGCAGAAGCAACTCCACCTGCAGCTGCAGCTAAACAAGTTGTAACTAGTGTAAGTGATGTCAGTGTTGGATCAGCTGAGAGAACAGAGCCTCCATTAAATCCAAACCATCCTAACCAAAGTATCAAGACTCCCGCAGCAGCCAGTGGTATATTTGAACCAGGAATTACTCGTGGATTTCCGTTTTCGTCAAACTTACCAATACGCGCACCCAACAAGTAAATTCCTATTAAGGCACCCCATCCACCCACTGAATGAACTAGAGTTGATCCAGCAAAATCATAGAATCCCATTTGATCAAGAAAACCACCACCCCATTTCCATGCACCAACAATAGGATAAACTAATCCCACATAAAAAATTGTAAATAGCATGAATGAGGTTAATTTGATTCTACCTGCAACTGCTCCTGAAACAATTGTTGCTGCAGTTGCAGCGAACATTCCTTGAAATAGAAAATCTGTCCACCAAGTGTAACCCCCATCAGCATATCCAAATCCCATACCTCCTTCAGGTGCTGAAATTCCAAAACCCGCAAATTTTAAAATACCCTCTCCTTCTTCAAAACCAGGATACATAAGATTAAACCCCCCGATTGCATATAGCAGAAGACCGATTGTTATTACAAAAAAATTTTTAAATAAAATATTTACTGTATTTTTCCTCCTTGTTAAACCTATTTCAAGAAAAGAAAATCCTAGATGCATAAAAAACACTAGGGCAGTACAGATCATCATCCATACATTATTTACTGTTAAAATTGTTGTTTCCATTATTGCTTGATTTTATATTAATTTAATGATCCTTTACCTTTTTCTCCTGTTCTAATTCTGTATGCTTCTTCAACTGGAAGTATAAATATTTTTCCATCGCCAACATTATCTGTAGCTGCTGAATTTATTATTGCGTCAATGGTTGGTTGAACAAAATTGTCATTAACTACTATTGACAAATACCTTCTTTGAATTTCAGCTGTACTGTATGAGATTCCCCTGTAGACATGACCTTGTTTTTCATTACCTACACCTGTAACATCCCAATAGCTGAAAAAATTAACCTCTACATTATGTAAGGCTTTTTTAACTTCCGAAAATTTAGATTTTCGAATAATTGCTTCTATTTTTTTCATTTTTATTTGGTTTTATAATTCCAAATTTATTCTATTGATTTACTTTTAAATAAATCAACTAAATAAAAAAAATACTTTAAGGAAATTCGAAATTAAATAATCTTCTTTTTATTAATTTAATAAAATAAAGGCGATATTTTTTTTATAATCTTAAAAAAATAGGTTCAATTTTAATAAGCAAGTAAAATGAATGGTTGTGTAAAAAAAACCCCCAGCTACCAAGCTGGGGGAAACCAAACAAATAACCTTATGTGTGCACGTTGCCTAGAAGGAGTATATTGCGGCAACCACAAAAGAGGCTATATTATCACTGTATTTCAAAAGACCATCAGCGTATACTGGGTCAGATGCAGTGTCAACTCTGAATTCAGGTTTGAAAATAAAGTTCCCAGAAGTATAACTTCCAGTTATTGTAAATGATGTATTATCGAGATCAGATTTAGCAGTAACTCCGTTAGCGTCAATGGCGCCAACACCACCGTCAGTCTCAGAAAAAGTCTCATATCGGGCCCCTATGGTAAAACTGTCAGAAAGAGCCAATTGTGGATATAGCGCTACTCCAGAAAATGATCCAGCATTATTATCAGCACTGTATGAAGTTGCATTAACACCTAAGAAAAAACTTTCGCTTATGTCTATACCACCGGTAAAGTCAATATGACTATAACCATCTCCGGATATGAAGTTTATGTATTGACCATAAAGTCCAAGTTGAGCACCAAATGTATAGTCATTCATGTCTCCTGTCAACGGGTTCACTTGTTGAAATTCTGTGTAATCTGTATCGTTCATAATTGCTAACATCAGGGACGTATTTTCGGAAAGAGCAAAATCGGCTTTAATACCTGCATGAGAAAAAGGTCCATATGAAAACATATATGATGTTGAATAATTAAAATTCGCAACTGGCGAAATAACTTCATAGCCTAAAAAAGTGTTGAAATTACCTAAAGTCAATGTAAAGCTATCACTTACATTGTAATATACATATAGTTGATTTATGATATTTGCACTAACAGCTCCAAGTTGAGGCGAATTGAATACAGCATCAGCTCCTCTAGGACCATACACAAAATCAGCTACAAAACCTGACTTCTCACCTTCGTAGGACATAATAACATTTGCCATACCCATAGCAAAACCAGGTAAATTACCGAAGGATGAATGAGGGGCAGTTGTTGTACTTCTGTAGTATGTATCAACTGAACCAGCTACAGCAAATGTCGGCGCTGGCTCTTCTTCTGCTTCCTGAGCATACCCGAAGCTAAATAGGGCGGATATTAGTAAAAATTGAGTTATTCTTTTAAAATTTTTCATAATTGTTTATTTATTTATTTATTTATTATTTGATTTTTATTTACTTTTTTCTTTAAGCCATGCCTCGAATCCGCCACCTTCAAATCCTCCAATTCCGTGCTCTTCAGTATCTAATCCATTTATCTCAACTTCTTCAGATACTCTTAAACCTAAAGTAGATTTTAAAATTCCAAAACCTATGAGTGCAGTAACGGTAGCCCATACTCCATATGCAAGCACACCTATTGCTTGTATTCCAAGTTGACTAGCTCCACCACCATTAAAAATACCTATACCTGTAGCACCGTCAACACCCCATAATCCAATAACAAGAGTTCCCCATGCACCAGCTACTCCGTGTGCAGAAGCAGCACCAACAGCATCATCAATTTTTAGGACCTTGTCGATAAATTCGATAGAGAAAACTACTATTATACCTCCAATTAGTCCAGCCATAAATCCACCGCCAAAAGTCATGTTTCCACATCCCGCAGTAATCGAAACTAATCCTGCGATAATCCCATTTAAAGTCATTCCTAAATTAGGCTTTCCATCCTTAATCCATGTTACTGCCATCGCACCAACACCTCCAGCAGCTGCAGCAATATTTGTAACCATTACGACAGCAGAAGCTGCGATAGAATCGTCACCTCCCCATGCCAATTGAGAACCACCGTTGAATCCGAACCATCCAAGCCATAGTATAAAGACTCCGAGTGTACCTAATAACAAATTGTGACCTGGTATAACATTTGATTTTCCATCAACGTATTTCCCAAGACGTGGACCTACCATCCATGCTCCTACTAGTGCTGCCCATCCACCGACTGAGTGAACAATCGAAGATCCAGCAAAATCGATGAATCCCATATTTGCTAAAAATCCACCACCATTCCACTGCCACGAGCCAGAAATAGGATAAATGATTGCGGTTAAAATAATTGTAAAAATTACATAAGTAGTATATTTAGTTCTTCCAGCTATTGCTCCAGATACTATTGTTGCTGCTGTAGCGCAGAAAACAGTTTGAAAAAATACGTCATGCGCTCCGTCACCTGGATTGAAGAATAAACCGCTTGTAGCAATAAATCCGTTTGTGTCTCCGTACATAAGGCCATATCCTAATGCCCAGAAAGATATTGTACCAACTGATATATCTAGTATATTCTTCATTGAGATGTTAACTGCATTTTTTGATCGGGTAAAACCTGATTCAACAAGTGTAAATCCAGCTTGCATGAAAAATACTAGTATACCAGAAAG
>CENX01009852.1_pt1 | contig 10753 bp, 8 predicted proteins | sample 361321 | NCBI WGS metagenome assembly CENX01 (sample SAMEA2619678, study PRJEB7988) | marine metagenome | isolation source: saline water (ENVO:00002010), including | reverse complement strand
GACCAATGTCTTTTGGTAAAAAAAATGAAGAAGTTTTCCTCGGTAGAGAGATACAAAACCAAAAAGACTATTCTGAAGAAACGGCAAAATTAATAGATGATGAAGTTGTTAAAATTGTTAGAAAAGCCCAAAGAAAAGCAAAAACTATACTTAAGTCAAAAGTAAAATATTTGCATCAAATTGCTGAAGCTCTTCTAAAGTACGAAACAATTAATGGCGACGATCTTTTAAATATCATGAATGGTAATGCCATTGTTAGGTCTTCTAATGGCATTTTTAAAAATGCTTCAAAAAATATTATTAAGAAAAAAAGATCCTCAGGAAAGACTGCTTCGAGAAAATAAAATATTTGCATTCTGTGTTCCAAGATTATCATTTTGAGAAATGGTTAATAAATCCAGATCGAGTACTGATTTTAGGAATACTAAATATTACCCCGGATTCCTTTAGCGATGGTGGTCTTTATTTAAATCCAAAAAAAGCATTTAATAAAGCAATAAAATTATTAAATGACGGTTGTGATATAATTGACATCGGTGGTGAATCAAGCAGGCCTGGTTCAACCCCTATTTCTTCTCAAGAAGAAATAGACAGGATTATTCCAGTTATTGAAAAAATTAAAAATGAAGTTGAATGTCTAATCTCTGTAGACACTTACAAGGCAGATGTTGCATCTGAAGCCATCAAGTATGGTGCAAATATAATTAATGATATTACAGGCTTATCTCATGATCCTGATATGATTGAACTTGTAGTAAAAAATAATACTCCTGTAGTCTTAATGCATATGCAGGGAAATCCAAAACAAATGCAAAAAAACCCATATTACAACAATGTAATTGATGAAATTAGTAGATTTTTTAGTAAACAAATTAGAAAGCTTGATAAAAAGGCTTTTCCTCTTGATAAAATAATTTTAGACCCTGGCATTGGATTTGGTAAGACATTGCAGCATAATTTAAAAATATTAAAAAATATTGATATTATATGTAAATTGGGATGCCATACTTTGATTGGTACATCTAGAAAATCTTTTATAGGTGATATATTAAATTGCCCTCCTGAAAAAAGGCTTGAGGGAACAATTTCATCAAATCTTTTCGCTATAACACAAGGTGTAAAAATTATTAGAGTTCATGATGTATTAGAGATGAGAAGGGCCTTAACCATTTTTGAAAAAATATTAAAGGCATAAGATTATGGTATTATTTCAAATTGGATTTTTGACGATAACTCTTTTTGATTTAATTGATATAGCTATTGTTACATGGTTTTTTTATAAGATCTATATTTATTTTAAAGGAACAAATGCTGGCCTTATGTTAGCAGGAATGATCTTTTTAATGTTTGGGTCTTTCTTATTTAATGCCTTTGGATTAAACACATCTTCTTGGTTGATCAACCAATTTCAAACTGTATGGGTTGTAGCTTTTGTTATTTTATTCCAGCCTGAATTAAGAAGGTTGTTAATATATGTAGGTCAAACTCGTTTTTTTAGCAAAATATTCAAGGTTGGAACATCAAACACAATTTTATCAATTGTTGAATCAAGCTTAGTTTTAGCAAAAAAAAAATGGGGCGGGTTAATAGTTATTCAGCGAGAAACGGGCTTAAGGTCATACAAGGACCAAGGAACAGAACTGAAAGCTCTTGTTACATCCCCCTTAATAATTTCAATTTTTAATCCTTCATCACCCTTACATGATGGTGCAATAATAATACAAAATGACTTAATAGATTCAGCAGGTTGTATCTTACCTTTAACAGAAAGTAAAATGATTGATCCTGAAATGGGGACCAGGCACAGAGCTGCACTAGGAATCACTGAAGAGACCGACGCAATAGTTATTTTGATTTCAGAGGAAAAATCTCAAATTTCTGTTGCTGAAGATGGTAGATTTGCTGAAATAGGATTAGATGAAATTAGTTTGAGAAAGTATCTTAACGATAGTATGTTTATTTCATCGGGTGATTAGTAAATTGTCTTATGGAATTATATCAGCTTAAAGAAGAATTTAAAATTTTGTCTGCTAAACATAATAAAATTAGGAGGCATCTTTGACCTTAATTCTAAAAAACAACTATTAGCTAATCTCCAAAAAACATCTTTGAAGCCTGACTTTTGGACAGATAGTAATAAAGCATCAAAGCTTTTAAAAGAAAACTCTACTCTTGATAAAGAAATAAAAGCTTGGGATGAATTAGAAAATATTAAAGACGATACCAAAATAATCATAGAATTTGCAGATTCCCAAGAGATTTCATTAACTGAAGCTGAAAGTGAATTAATAAAATATCGCAATAAAATCAATGAAATTGAGGTAAAGCTAACATTAAGCAATAACCACGATAAGCAAAGTGCTATAATGACAATTCATCCAGGAGCCGGAGGAACAGAAAGTCAAGATTGGGCTGAAATGCTATACAGGATGTATGATAGATGGATTGAGAAAAAAAATTTTAAAAAATCAATTCTTGATTTCCAACCTGGAGACGAAGCCGGCATTAAAGATATTACAATTGAAATAGAAGGTGAATTTGCATACGGTTTTTTAAAAGCTGAAGCAGGTGTTCATAGATTGGTTAGAATTTCTCCATTTGATTCTAATAATAAAAGACATACTTCTTTTGCATCTGTGTTTGTCTATCCTGCTTCAGATGAGGATATTGAAATTGAAATAGACCCAAATGACTTAAGGATAGACACATACAGGGCGAGTGGAGCAGGCGGTCAACATGTTAATAAAACTGATTCAGCAATCAGAATTACTCATTTACCTACAAACGTTGTTGTTCAATGTCAGAATGAAAGAAGCCAGCATAAAAACAAAGCAACCGCCCTTAAAGTTTTGAAAGCAAAATTATATCAAATTGAACTTGAGAAGGAAAAAGAGCAGATGAAAAACTTAGAGGATGAAAAAAAAGATATTGCTTGGGGTAGCCAAATAAGATCATATGTTTTTCATCCTTATAATATGGTAAAAGATCACAGAACAAAAGAAGAAACTTCAAATATATCTAAAGTTATGAATGGGGAAATAGATAATTTCATTAATTCATTTTTAATAAATAACTTAAAAAATCAGGATATTAAATGACAGAATCGAATAAAAGTTTAAATCAAATAATTAAATTTAGATTAGACAAATTAAATAAAGTCTATGATTATGGAGTAGACCCTTATCCTCAAAAATTTGAACCAAAACAAAATAATAAAGAAATAGTTTGTGATTTTATAAATTTTGAAAATAAAGCTGTTACAATAGCTGGTAGAATAATGTCAATGAGAACAATGGGCAGTGCTTCTTTTTTTACCATTCAAGACCATGAAGGAAGAATGCAAGTTTTTTTAAAAAAGGACAATGTTGGTGAAAAAAAGTATGATTTATTCAAATTACTAGATATTGGCGATTTTATAGGAATCGATGGATTGGTTTTTAAAACTAAAGTTGGTGAAGTAACAGTAAGAGCCAATGACTTTACAATTTTAAGTAAATCAATAAGGCCGTTACCAGTCGTTAAAGAAAAAGATGGTCAAATATATGATGCCTTTAATAATAAAGAACAGAGATATAGAAAACGATATTTAGATTTGATTATAAATCCAGAGGTAAAAGAAATTTTCGTAAAAAGATCTTTAATTATTAAAACTATAAGAGATTTTTTAGATAGTAGAAATTTTTTAGAGGTCGAAACTCCTGTTCTTCAACCTTTGTATGGAGGTGCAAATGCCAGACCATTTGTTACTCATCATAATGCTTTGAATCAAAAGCTATTTCTTAGAATTGCAGATGAATTATACCTAAAAAGATTAATTATTGGAGGATTTGAAAGAGTTTATGAAATCTCTAAAGATTTTAGAAATGAAGGAATGGATAGAAATCATAATCCTGAATTTACTATGCTAGAATTTTACTGGGCTTATGCTGATTATGAAGATAATATGTTGATAGTTGAAGAAATGATAAAAGAGGTCGCTAAAAAAATTGCAATTGAAAAGATAAAATGGGGAAAATCATTAATTGATTTTACAAAACCATTTAATAAGCGACCAATTATGCAACTTTTATCAGAATCTGTAGGCGAAGATATTTCCCAAAAAGATGAAAGTTCTTTAAAAAAAATATGTTTAAGTAAAAATATTAACACTGAAAACAAAAATTATGGTCAATTAATTGATGAGATGATGAGTGAATTAGTTGAACCTAATTTAATTGAGCCAACTTTTGTAATTGATTATCCAAAAGCCATCTCACCGTTAGCAAAAAAACATAGAAATAACGATCCAGATTTAGTTGAAAGATTTGAATTATTTATAGGAGGGGCAGAATTCGCCAACGCATTTTCTGAGCTAAATGACCCTGTTGATCAGAGAGCAAGATTTGAATCGCAAGAAAAGTTATCACAGTTTGGAGATGAAGAAGCTCACCCCATAGATGAGGATTTCCTTCAAGCTGTTGAGCACGGTATGCCCCCAACTGGAGGCGTAGGTATTGGTATTGACAGGTTAGTTATGCTTTTAACTGGAAGTACAAATATAAAAGATGTTATACTTTTCCCAGCAATGAGAACAGAAGAAAAAAAATAAATTGAATCTTTCTTATCGTATAGCATTTCAATATATTTTTTCAAATTATAAAAACAATTTCACTAAGACTGCTAGTTTGCTATCTATCGTTGGTCTCTCATTCGGAGTATCGTCATTATTAATAACTTTTTTTATACTAAATGGATTTGAAAATGTTATATCAGAAAAAATAACAAATTTTGACGGGCATATTCAAATAAAACATTTTTTTAATAAGCCATTTAATAATGGTCAAATTATAGCTGACTCTCTAGATATAAGGTTTAAAGATAGAATTTTAATTGATTCATTCAAGAGTGAGCCAGCAATCATCCGCTCAAAAAACATAAATGATGGAATTATAATAGTTGGCTTAGATAGAAAAAATAGCTTCCCTTTTAATGATTTTTTGACAAAGGGTAAAAGTGATTTAATTAATAAAAATATTATTATAAGTCATAGCCTTGCTAAAGCACTGGAAGTTACAGTTGGTTCAAATGTTGTAATTATGAATACAAGCTCAATACAATTTAAAAAAAATAAAATTGAAAAATTTTTTGTGACAGGAATATTCAATTCTGGTTTGAGTGAATATGATGAATCAATTGTTTTTATAAATATAAATCAATTATTACGATTTGTAAATGAAACAAATACAATTGATGGTTTGAATTTGAGAATTAAAAATTCAAAAGACATTGATGAAATAACACAATACTTAGATTCAAATTTACTGTATCCTTTGAATTATATAACATGGAAAGATAAGAATAGCTCATTATATAAGTGGATTAAAATACAAAAACTTCCAATTTTGTTAATATTTGGTATAATTGCATTTGTTTCTTTGGTGAATATCATCTCAGGCACCTCGATGACAATTATCGATAAAGCAGGACAAATAGGATTGTTATTATCTATGGGAATGAGAAAAAATAGTATTAAAAAAATATTTATCTATCACGGATTAATCATAGGCACAATAGGGACATTAATGGGAGTATTATTAGCTGTTATTTTTGGGATACTGCAAAATAAATTTAAATTCTTATCCATTTCTGAAAGTGTTTACTTTATGGATTATCTTCCAATATATATCGATATTAAATATATTTTTTTTATTTCTGTTGCAAGTATTCTATTTTCAACAATTTCAATTTTGTGGCCGTTGAAAGAGATAAGTAAAATTAATCCCTCAGAAGGAATAAAATATTAATGATCAATAAATTTAAACTTCCTTTTGGCTTTTTAAGAGCAAAAGAAATGCCTGGCCCAGGAAAGCTAAATATTTGGATATCAATGCTTGGATTTTCATTGGGCTGTATTGCGTTAATTATTTCTATTTCAATACTTAATGGATTTGAAGGCAAAGTTAAAAAAAAAATTATATCTTTTGAAGGTGATTTAAGAATCTCAGGTTTTAGAAATTTTGAAAAAGAATTGGAAATAATCAAATATATGAAGGGAATTTCTTATGCCGTACCATTTAAAAAAAGAAAAGGATTAATAATTGCAAAAAATGAGCTGAAAGAAATGTTAACTTTTAAATCGATAGATTTCAGGTATTTAAAAAAATTTTACAATATTGATGACGATGATAAAGTAAAAAATGACAATATTCCTAGAATAATTATTGGTCAAGTAACGGCTCAAAAATTAAGTGTAAAAAAAGGAGATCTAGTAAAAATAATTAGCCCCCTAGATCAAAATCTTTCCTTCGGAATCCCAAAAATAAAGCAATGTAGAATTTCACAAGTATTTCATACCAAAGTTTTAGATTTTGACAATCAAATTGTTTTTGTTCCTGAAGAGATTGGTAATTCCCTGTTTGTAAGGAAAAAAAAACCAGACGGAATTGATATAAGGCTTGGCGGTTTAAGCTCCTTAGATGCTAAGCAGCAAATATTGGATAAGTTTCCATATTTAAATATTACATCATGGAAAGATACTCATCACCAGCTCTTTGAGGCCATGAAATTAGAAAAAATTGGAACATTTATTACTCTACTGCTTATCATCTTAGTTGCTTGTTTTAACTTAGTTTCTTGTTTATTATTAATAATTGTTCAAAAAATAAAGCAATTCGCAATTTTAAAGGTTTTAGGTGCTAGCGATCAAGTTTTAAAAAGTTTGATCTTAAAACAAAGTTTACTTATAGGAGGAATATCGTCTTTATTTGGTTTAGGTCTTGGACTACTTATAGTCTTTGTGCAAAATAGTCTTGAAATTATGAAGCTACCAAGTGATATTTATTTCGTTGAAGTATTGCCGATGGAAATCAACTTCAATGACATATTCTTAATTAATTTTGTTATTGTCTTTATGATTTTGATTGCCGCGAAAATCGCATCTAACAAGATAAGAAAAACAAATTTTTTAGAAGCAATATGACTGAAATCTCACTAATAGCGGCAAGGAATATTTATAAAAGCTATGGAAATGGAAATAATATATTGCCTGTTTTAAAAAAAATATCGTTTGAAATTAAAGAAAAAGATTTTGTTACAGTCGTAGGTCCTAGTGGCATAGGAAAGTCAACACTTTTAAATATAATTGGAACATTGGACAAACCCGACTCTGGTTCAATTCAATTTGATGGATTAGACCTTTCTAAATTTAGTGATAATCAATTATCAGATCTTAGACTGAATATGATTGGTTTTATATTCCAGTTTCATCATTTAATTCCTGAATTTAATGTTATAGACAATGTCATAATGCCAAATTTAATCGCTGAAAAAAAACCTAATTATTCAATGGCAAAAGATCTACTTGACCACGTCCAAATTGTTGACAAAATAAATTCTTTTCCTAGCCAATTATCTGGAGGTGAAAAAGCCAGAGTCTCTGTCGCTAGAGCTTTGATGAATAACCCTAAAATTATACTTGCTGATGAGCCAACAGGAAATCTCGATGCTGAGAATGCTGAAAGATTAATTGATCTTTTGCTAAAAGTTAGAGAAGAATTTGATCAGACTATTGTACTATCTACCCATAATAAAAAACTATCGAAACTTGGAAATAAAAAATTTGAGATTACAAAAAATCAATTTAAAATAAGAGATAGCTTTAAATAGTATTCTAGTAATCCTGAGAAATGTAATCAAATGAAAGAAAATTTTTCAAATAGAGTTCAAAACATCCTTAAATTTGCTAAAGAGGAAGCAATTAGATTGGGCCACAGCTATGTTGGTTCAGAACATCTTTTGTTAGGATTGTTAAAAGAAGACTCAGGCTTGAGTTATAAAATTTTAGATATTTACGACTGCAGTATTGTTGATATACAATCAATGATTGAAGATATGATTAAGACTTCTGGCGGAACTATGACGCTGGGACACCTACCCCTAACAAGAAGAGCTGAAAGAATATTGAGAAATGCTTTTAATGAAGCAACATCTCTAGGGTCAACTATTGCCGATGATGAGCATTTATTACTATCAATGCTAAAAGAAAACGAAGGCATAGCCTATGAAGTTTTAAATTCCCATAATTTAGACTATGAGAGTGTTCTTGATTTGATTCATGATGAATCATCTTCAGATAAAACAGAGCAATCTAATAAGATTGAAAAATCAGGTAAATCAAAAACTCCTGCTCTTGATCATTTTTCAAGAGATATAACACTTCTAGCGAAAGAAAATAAATTAGATCCTGTTATTGGAAGATATAAAGAAATAGAAAGAGTTGCTCAGATACTGTCTAGAAGAAAGAAAAACAACCCTGCTCTTGTAGGCGAGCCAGGTGTTGGTAAAACCGCAATAATTGAAGGATTGGCACAGCGAGTAATAAAAAAAGATGTCCCACGTTTACTGCATAATAAAAGAATTCTATCTTTGGACTTAGCAGGATTAATAGCTGGAACTAAATATAGAGGCCAATTTGAAGAACGAATGAAGACGATAATGACTGAATTAGAAACTAACAATGATTTAGTTCTATTTATTGATGAACTTCATACCATTGTCGGCGCTGGAAGCGCTTCAGGCTCTCTTGATGCATCAAATATGTTTAAGCCAGCTCTTGCACGTGGTGACATACACTGTATTGGAGCTACTACAAATGATGAATATAGAAAATATGTTGAAAAGGATGGTGCTTTAGAACGAAGATTTCAAAAGATCAATATCTCTCCTCCTTCAATTCAAGAATCAGTTGATATATTAAATGGTTTAAAAAAGACTTATGAAAAACACCATAATGTCTACTACGATAACGATGCTATTAGAGCTTGTGTTACAATGTCTGATAGATATATTTCTGATAAATATCTTCCTGATAAAGCAATTGATATTATGGATGAAGCGGGATCAAGAGCACACATGATAAATATGAAAGTTCCGAAAGAAGTTATTGACCTAGAGAAAGAAATCGAAAAGGTTAGGAGCGAAAAAAACTCTGTTGTGGTAGCTCAAAAGTTTGAAGATGCTGCTAGTTTTAGAGATATAGAGCAAAAATTATTAAACAAACTTTCTAAACTTCAAAAAAATTGGAAAATTGATGAGAAATCAAATCCTGTAACAATTACAGAAAATGATATAGCCGATATGATTTCGATGGTAACAACGATACCAGTAAATAAAGTTGCTCAAAATGAAGCTGAAAATTTGTTAAAAATGAATTTCGAACTTTCAAAAAAAATAATTGGTCAGAAAAAACCATTAGAAATATTATCAAAAGCAATGCAACGGTCTAGGGCAGGATTAAAAAGAAAAGATAGACCAATTGGTGTTTTTTTATTTTTAGGTCCAACAGGAGTTGGAAAAACAGAAACAGCTAAAGCTTTAGCAAAATATTTATTCTCAAAAGATGAATCATTAATAAAGCTTGATATGAGTGAGTATTCTGAAAAATTTACAGTATCAAGATTAATTGGAGCACCCCCTGGATATGTGGGTTATGATGATGGTGGTGAGCTAACTGAAAAAGTAAGAAGAAATCCATTTTCTGTGGTATTATTTGATGAAATAGAAAAAGCTCACCCTGATATATTTAATATTTTGCTTCAACTTTTTGACGAGGGTAGACTTACTGATAGCCTAGGAAGAATTATTGATTTTAAAAATACAATAATAATTTTAACATCAAATATAGGAACAAAAGAGATTCTTGGAAATTCTTCCTATGGATTTGTAGATGAAGAATTATATAATAATCATAAATTGATTGAAGATAAAATAATTGATAAAGTAAAGGATGCATTTAACCCCGAATTTATTAACAGATTAGATGATTGCATTGTTTATCACACCCTTAGACCTGAAAAAGTAATTGATATTATAGATCTTCAGCTTGAAGATCTAATTGAAAATTTAAAAGAATTAAATCTTTCTTTGGTTGTATCAAAAAAAGCGAAGAGACTATTATCAAAGAATGGGTTTAGCCTTGAATACGGAGTTAGGTTTTTAAGAAGAGAAATTCAAAATTCAATTGAAAATCCTCTTTCAGAATTATTGCTTGCTGGTAAACAATTTAAAAACGTTGCTGGTGTTAAAATTGATGTTAAAAACAATATATTTACATTTGAGCCTATAAATTTTAAAAGAAAAAAAATAACCAATAAAAAGCAAATCCCTTCCTCATAATAAAACTATTTAAATAATAATCACTTTATGTCATTTTGGCATATTTTTTATTTTGGCATATAATTTGTTATAATATTTAAAGCCCTTATTCATTAATAAATAGGAAAAAATTTATGAGCAAAATCATTGGTATAGATCTTGGTACTACAAATTCCTGTGTTGCTGTTTTAGAAGGTGGTGAACCTACAGTTATTAGCAGCACTGAAGGAGGAAGAACAACCCCATCCATTGCTGCATTTACTAAAGAAGGTGAAAGATTGGTTGGTCAGCCTGCGAAAAGACAAGCAGTAACAAATCCACAAAATACAATTTTTTCTATTAAGAGATTTATGGGAAGAACTTTCGATGAGATTAAAAACGATTTAAAAGAGATTCCCTACAATTTAAAAAAATCTGATTCAGGGTCAGTCGTTGTTGATTCTAACAATAAAACTTATACACCACCTGAGATTAGTGCTATGGTATTACAAAAACTTAAACAAACAGCTGAAGAATATCTTGGATCTCAAGTAACTGATGCTGTAATAACTGTACCTGCATATTTTAATGACACCCAAAGACAAGCAACTAAAGACGCTGGTAAAATTGCAGGATTAAACGT
>CENX01107932.1_pt1 | contig 10786 bp, 6 predicted proteins | sample 361321 | NCBI WGS metagenome assembly CENX01 (sample SAMEA2619678, study PRJEB7988) | marine metagenome | isolation source: saline water (ENVO:00002010), including | reverse complement strand
TTATCACTAACTGTCCAATTACCAAACTCATCGACCGAATCAAAACTAACATTTCTAATTTCAACTAACATGCTTTCATATTGTTCTCCAGACATAGAACATTCAATTCCAAGATCTGAAGCTGTTATTAATGTTGAGGATACATTGTTGTCTGAAGAAATCACTGAAGAAGATGAGACATTAACCAACTCCGTCATGCTATAATATTCTTCAATTTCAGCTGTTACACTTATAATATCTCCAACTTGAGTGTCTACTGAAGTATCGTAAACATAAACTCCACACCATAAATCATCACATTCTGGATCTTGAATAAAGAAATTTGGATAAGAGCCTGACTTTACATGAGTTACAACCCCTGAAACTGTTACTTCTTGACCATCCATATCACTTTCATAGCAATACTGACCTTGTTCTTCTGTGTATTGGAAGTCATATATACTTACAGTCCCTACAGTAACTGTAACATAATCTATAGTTGAATAATTAAACTCATCATCAAAAACTTGTAGAGAAAATTCCAATACACTGTAGTCAGAAGGTGCATTAAATGAAATAATAGCCTGTTCATAATTATCTACATTAACATTTGGACCTGAAACTTGATTCCAGCTGTATCCAAGAATAACACCATCACTATCATAGCTGGCTGATCCATCTAAAGTTACAGATGCAGAAAAGTCAACAATTTGATTTTGTCCAGCATCGGCTACCGGCGTTCCATCATCTCCACCACCAGTATCTCCTGAGCCACCAGAATTATGAGAACCTAAGTAATCCCAAGTATTAACATCATAAACTTCCCACTCAGAATTATTTGCATCAGTTCCAGCAGATGTTGTCCAATCACCTGAATTTCCACCAATTATACTTTCTTTTCTTACTAAGGTGTGGTCTTTAGTAGCTTCAGAAACACCAGCAACATCCCATCCATTTCCAGGATCTGCGTTAAAATCTCCTACACAATCTAAAATATCATATGAGCTCTCAGGCCCTGAAACCAAACAATAACCATCATTCCCATTACTAAGATATGTGTGATATTGATCGCATTCGGCTAGAATCAATGCGTCTGACGAGCCATGACATATTACAAATACATCACCAGGAGCTATTGTAGAGCCACTGTCAAATTCATTCCAAAATTCATGCATGCCTGGAGTAGAAGGTGCATTTGCAGTACTAGGGAATGCAAACCCAGATAAATCAATCGATTCTGAAGTCGGATTATATATCTCTAAATATTTATTGTTAGAAGTCCCCTCAGCATACTCTGAAAAAAATAGTGATTGGGAAAACAAAATTGATGAAACTAAGGTTATAATTGTAACTAGCATATCTGCATCCTTTATATAATGGGAATTATTATCACCATATATTAAGAAATTAAATGAAATTCCTCAATGGATTAAATTGATATTTCTAGTCCAAAATAATGTGAAAGTCCTAAATTTGAATTTTCTAAGGATAAAATTGAATAAATAAACTTATATTTTTCTTTAATTGTAAATTTAAATCCAGTAGACATGGTTGCTCTTGATTCATATAATGAATAGCCAAAATTTAATGTAAGATATTTATTTTTATTAATAACTCCTAAATGCAAACCATTATTATGGACAGATGAATAATTATAGTCAAATAATATCTCAGTTTTAATTTTTTCACTATATATAGAAAGACCTAAAGAACTATTTAGGGGTAAGTTTATATTATTAGATGATAAATTTTCAATTAATATACCAGCCCTAAGTTTATCTGAAATATTTTTTTTAAGTCCCAAGTCAAATGAAATAGCAAATTTATTTTCAGTAAATAGCTGAGTGTATTGAATATTTGATCCTACGCCCAAAATATAATTATCTAATTTGTAACTCTTTGATAGTCCAAATGCTAAATAATTAGAACTAATTACATCCAAAGGAGACTCCGAAGGAGTGTCATCATATACATTAATATCATCTACTCCAATACTATTAAATCTAAATCTATATTGCCCAGAAGAAAATGTAAATGAATTTCCAGTGAAATTTTGCACCCATCTATTAGTAGAGAAAGAAAGTGTAGAACTGGGTACTTTTGGAATTGCTGGACTATTATAAATTAATTCTTTGCTTGCAACTCCAGCACCGGACAATGCTAAATCGCTAGGAGAGTTAAATATATTGATAGCTTCGAATCCTATTGGAAACAAGGTTGATAAAATTATTATATTAAGATATTTCTTCACTATAGTTTGATTGCTAGACTAATCAAATTAGTCACTCCAACTCTATTAAATTCTAAAGCATAATCTAATTTGAAAATTGATTTATTAAAAGATTCAAATTCTAATCCTAATCCCGCTGAAGGCTGAATTAGTAATTCTTTTTTTTCATCATTAATTATTACCCAGTTAACTTGTTTGAAACCTAATCTTATAAAAACTGGATTTTTATAATTGATTTTATATTCACTACCTCCACTTAATCTACTTGAAAGAAAATCTTTATCAAGATCAATCATTTCATGTTGGAAAACTATAAGAATTGATTTAGATAGATAATATGACATACCTGAGATTATACGCATAGGAATTATATTTTTATTTTCACCCCATTTATAATGACCAGAAAAATTGTCAATCTTTATACCTATATCTAGATTTTCAGATAAAGAGCTTAATATTCCTAAATCTAATGATATTCCATCAGATGAGATTTTATCATTAGTTGATAAATTATATCTTTGAAATAGCATTTTAGCATTCATGCCAATAGAAAAATATTGGCTAAAATTAATTCCAAATGACATCATTGCATAAGAATCATGAAAACTGATTTGCTCCAAAAACTCTTCATTTTGATTTATAGATAAAATGTTGGACGTACCAAGATGAATAAAAGAAAGACTGGCTCCAGCATTAGGTGGTAAATTTCTTCCAATACTAAATGCTTGCATATTTATTTTATTGGGAAGTAAAAATAATGAGCTACCAATGGTCAATTGTTTTTTCATTGCAATCATAGCTGGGTTAGAAAATGCAGTAAACCCATCTTCAAAAGAGGAAATTGTTGCGCCTGATAATGCTATATCTCTTGCACTTACACCATGTCGTAAAATTGAACCTGGATATCCTCCTGCATAGTCTGCCAATAGAAAACTACCAATTAACGATATTAAAAAAATAATTCTAACTAATCTCATTTTGAGTTTACTACTAAAATATTAAATAAATAACTATCACCATTGCTATGCTTATATTTAGCAATATAAAGCCCATTTGCTACTCTATTACCAAAGTCATTAGTCCCATCCCATCTAGTTATTTCTGTTGAATATATTTTAGCTACTCTATCCATTGCTAAATCATAAATAACTATATTCCCATCTAAATTTTCTTCTTGATTTTTAAATACAAATGTTAATTGATTAGTTGCCTCGAAATCTAATGGGTTTGGGTATGCATAAAATAAATTATCTTGAATATTACCTGTCACTGATTCGCATTCAAAATTAAACCCATCATATTTGCATATGCCTTGGGCAGTTCCTATAAATAGGCTGTTAAAATTTTCCAATAACTCTGCATCAAAAACTGATTGAGTAGAGATTTGATTAGGTAGAAAAAAAGTATCCCATAAATTATCAGCTTGATAGTTTGATGATTTAAAAAGGCCTTGATTTGATGAGACATAAATATTTTCAGTACTAGAAGATATATTATATGTCAATAAATTTCTATTTACAAGTTCATCTGGAGTGTGCCATGTTAAACCACCATCATCAGTATAACTTGGAGGACCTCCATAAATTAAATGAGAACCTGAATATTGGCGATCCCAAGTTATAGCCCATAACCTGTTAGTAACTCCATTATCTAGAATTTGATTTTCAAATCCTATTATCCAATCATCATAAAATCCATAATCTTCTGCTGTAAAGTGAGTCCAATCAATACAAGAGTCTGAATTGAGAATACCCTTATTCACACCATTGGCAGTTCCTACCCAAAGAGTATCTTCTACTGTAAATACAGAAAATACTTTATGATTATCAAATTCATATCCACAATTACTAGTAGAAATAGTATTTCCTATGGGATTAATTTGATATTCAGAAATATTAATAGAATTACAATTTAAAGCATCTTGATTATCCATTGGAAGTGGGACTAATTCCCATTTAGGATTTTCTATTTCATAATTAAAACGCCTTAATGATCCTGCCCAACTAGCTGCATAGATATACTCACCATGAATACTTAGACCATAAGAAACATTTTGTATCTCAGTAGTTACAGAAAAATTTAGAATAGAATCTTGCTCACCCCATGAGATATAGTCATACATCGAGCATCGACCATCATTACCATCACAATCTTCACAATTAAATTCACATTCACTTTTATCATTATACAATGAATTATCATTAAATGACCCCCATAAACATGCCCATTTATTTTCATAGGTTGAGAAATCTTGTTGACTACTATCTATTGGCTGAGGAATATATCTCCAAGATTCTCCTGCATCAACTGAATATGAAATGCCCATACCCTTAGATTGACTTCCGACAGAAGTATCAACACTTTGAACCCCAGAAACTGCAATGATATCATCTTTTACTATCAGTGCGGGGTTACCACCCTCTACAAGATTCAAGCCTACAAAATGTCCATATCTTAATATACCTGATTGATCATAGTATGCTAAATTCATTCCTGTATCAGTTCCTATTATTAAAGTAGAATCTCCTAAAATTTCTATATCATATGCAGCATTACTTGATAAACCACTAGAAATCTCCCTCAAATTTGAAGAACTATTAAATTCTACTGAATATGGAACTTGAACGTAAGCCAATGAATAAAATATTAATAAAATAAATATTTTCATGGTTCGACCGGCTCAATTTGAAGATAAATTTCATCTGATAAATCACTTAATCCAATTGAATCAATAACTTGAAACTGAAAGTTAACATTACCAAATCCACCGCAATATGGATAATTAGAAGGTTTAAAAGATTGATATGTATAAAACAGAAAGTCTTCAGAATCTACTAAAGAACAATTAGTTGAATTTTGACATTCATCAAATGTTAATTCTTCGCAAACTTTACCCAGGTCCAAATCATAACCTCCATAGCATGAACTATTAATTAATCTAAATTCTGGAGATGGTATCATTTGTAAATCATTTATCTCTTCATAGTCACAAGTAAAATTATCAAGAGGTGTACCTAAAAAGAAATCTTCTCTTTTTATATAGTAAATAACCTCATCAATATCATCAATTCCATTCAACTCTTCAATCCATACATTGATTCTTAAAAAAGTTGTATCATTTTCAGATAAATAATGAATAGAATCCATCTGTACAGACTTTATCAAAGGATGATAATTAAAATCTGCATCCTCGATTAAAATATTTTTGGTACAGGATAAAATAAATATTATTAATATATAAAATAGTAATCTCATATTTTCTTGCAATCTATTAAAAGCCATTCATTCTTAGATTTAAAGTTTTCAATTTTAAAATTCTTTTTTATAAGTAATTTTTCTATTTCATCTTTATCTTCAATGAGTAATCCAGAAAAAATAAATCTGGAATTAGTATTTTCAATATTATTGATCATTTTTTTTATAATATTTTTTTCAATATTTGCTAAAATTAAATCATAACTAAAATCATTCCAATCTAATACATCTCTCCAAAAAATTTCTATATCTTTTGAGCAGCTATTTAAGTCTGTATTAAAATAAAAATCATCCTTGCATTCTACATCAAATTCTACAGCCTTAATGTCTTTATATTTTAATTTTGAACCTACTATACTCAAAATTCCGCTTCCAGTGCCAAGATCTAACAATGAGAATTCATTATTACTATAATCAATTAATGATTCAACCATTAAACTGGTAGTTTCATGATGCCCTGTGCCAAATGACATTCCTGGTCTTATATATATATTTGAATCATTAATATTATCTTTGAAATGCCAATCTGGTAAAATATTTATTTGATTATTAATTGTAACTGGAGTGAAATTTTCTTTCCACATTAAATGCCAATCTTCATTATCAATTTTTTCCCATGTTAAATTTATATCAGTAGGTAATTCTAAATTATTTATAATATTGATTACCTTGCTTCGAGATTCTATAGATAAATAGATTTTGGTGAGATTTCCTTCTATAAAACTACCTAAACAATAATTTTCAATTTTTGAAAAAAGAATCTCAGCTTCATCTAAATTACCTTCAATATTTAAAACTTCCCAAAAATCATCCATTACTATTTATCCTCATTATGAATTAAGGTAGCAATCACAGTTCCAACAGCCTCTAAACTTTTTGCAGAACATTTATCGGGCGTATCTTCAATAGTATGCCAATAATTTTTTGACGAGTTAGGATATTGAAAATCTATAATATCAATTGATGGTATTCCAGTATTTTTAAACAATACATAGTGGTCATCAATAATTGATTGACCTAAAACATATTTAAACTGATTATAACCTAAATCATTGGCCAGATTCCAAACTTTTCTAACTATATTAGGAGCATATCTATAGGAAAAACCTTCGATTAGAAACTCCTGATCTTTATCTGCAATCATGTCAAGACAAACAGCATACCGAGGATATGGTTTTTTTAAATGCTTGGAAAATGATTTAGTCCCCAGTCCCCAACTATCTGGGTCACCATAAGTCCCCATATCTTCTGCATCTAAAAATAAAAGATCTACTCCAATATTTATTGGTGGATTAATAGATAGCATCTCAGCTAAAGTCATTAAAACTGATATTCCACTAGCTCCATCATTTGCACCTAATACAGGCCTTTTTCTAAAATCAATATTTTCGTCTTTATCTGCAAATTCTCTGGTATCCCAATGAGCCAAAAACATAATTCTATTTGATGCTCTTGGGTTAAATCTTGCAAGCATATTAGTAATTTGAACTTTCTTGTTACTTATTGGAGAGAATATTGTATCTTGATAAACTATATTCATATCAACTAATCTATCTAAAAAAACTTTCAGAGAATCTGCAAATTGCTGGTGTCCTTTACTTCCAGGATATCTAGGCCCAAAGCTACATTGATAATCAATTAAATCTTTTGCTCTTTGCCCATCAAAATAAACGGCTTCTTGACAAAATAAAAGATTAATAAATAAAATGATAATATATTGCAATACCTAGCCCCTAATCTGAATGGTTAAATTAAATCCGAAGTCTCTTTCAACTCTCTCACCTGTATTGATATCATCTGATAAAATATATTTAAAGAAAATATTTCCACTTACCCATTGCGAAAATTGATAGCTCATTTTTGGAGTCAAGCTAAACTTGCTAGAACTATCATCGAGAGTCAATTCTGATATCTTGTCGACTTGTTGATAGCCAACTAATTTTCTAGAAAAATCAAAATCAGTACTAAATGAAAAACTAACTGTATTTTTCAAGTCTAAATCTCTAAGAAAAGGAACGGGAATATACATCCCAGCAGTTCGACTATACTCAATCTTTCCCCATAACTGAGTATTAATGTCATGTTCAACTGAGCTACCTTCAGAAAAAATATCAAGATTATATTTTGATCCAATTTCAAAATCAATTGGATTTTTTCCTTTTGATCTGGCCGTTAATTTAATGAGTGGAGAAAAAAGCAGTGAATAGTCAGTTTTCAATAATTGATTATCTTGATATGACATGCTTCTTTGACCCTTAGCATTATGCGAAAACTTAAATGATTTAAATTTTTCTTTTATAAATTCAATCTTTTCTAACCCTGACCATGTTAATCCCCATGATGGTAAAAATAACCCATTTTCACCATATACTTCCCAAGGAAATGGATAATAACTAATTGAACTATTTGAAGAAGGGATACCAGTTGATTGAGAACTATTAGTATTATCAGATTTAAATTCTAATCCTGTCAATGAAATAGATGGGATAACACTGATACTTGAGATCTTTATTTTAAATGTTTCGCTATAGGAATGAGAAAATGAACCTAATTTTCCATCTTGATTACTATATAAAATTGAACTTGGTGTATCACTTATTCCTAAACGAAAGCTATAATCAATAAATTGGTCAGCTAAAATATTAGCATGATTATGAGTTTCAGATAAATTGAAATCAAATTGCACTTTTGAAAACTTGCTCATGAATCCATGGACAGAGTTAAAAACAGATTTAGCTATCGGATTTTCAATATTTTTAAAAATTGGATCTCTTTGTTTGTTTTTAGATGAACTGGACCTCCTACCTCTTCTACTAGATGATTTTTTCTTGCTACTACTATTATCAGGCTTATAAAATATCTCAACTATGTCTTTAGGAGTGATATCAAAACGAGTATCAAAATTTGAGGTGTTTTTAATTGTACTTGTTTGGACCTCATCACTAGGATTTCCTAGAGTCCATGTGTAACCTGGCTGATATTTAAACTGTGGCTTTATCCAATAAAATAACTCAGGGATATAAGTAGCTGAGAAGTTTTGAGATACATTCTCTATTAAGCCAGGATTTAATTCTAAAAATAAATCTTCTCTACCTAAATCATTAACTTCCATTTCATGATAAAGGTCGCTACCAACATTTATAGTATAATTAGTCTGTAAATTATCAAAGACCTTATGATTAACTGTAAGCTTTCTATTTAAATCTAAACTATTAGTTTCAGTTGAATCTAATCCCTGCCTCATAATTTTAAGTTGATTATTTTCTGAAATATCCATCATTGCTGAAAATTTACTTGGGGTATAATATATCTTTGTATCCTTTATTTTCTCAATAATAGGCTTTGTGATATATTTAACTAGAGGTGTATTTATAAATATATTATAAATGATTGATGAACTTTTAAATGGTACTAGAAAATTATCATTTGAAAAATCATAAGTGTAATCCATTCCAAAATCCTGGTTTTTTGAAATATCATTTAAAACAGTAACTGATGAATTTTCTCTGTTTATAATAGAATAGTTTAAGTTAATCTTATCAACTGAATTTTTAATAATCCAATTTTTTGAACGTGTACTCTTTCTAAATGATGTACTAAAGCTTGTAGTTTTATTTAAACTCTTAATTTCATCTGGCGCATTTTCAAATGATCCTGTCAAAACATCTGGCTGATATGGATAATATTTTGGAGTGCTATTTTGAGTTGAAAAATTAATATTTAACGGAATTGACAAACCCCAATCAGAAGGAAGAAACTTATCAGCTTTAAATGAAGAATTAATAGAAAATGTTTCAGAGGTACTCCCTTCTCCAAGCCTTTCTTGCAATCTATGAAAATCAGCTTCTTCAAATTTATATTGAGATTCTATGGAAGCTAAATCTGAGAAATTAACTTTTCCTGATAATCTATAGGCCTGACCTTTATCTTTTTTAACACCAGTAAACCTTAGTTCATTTAAAAACACCTGACCATAAATTTCACTATTAGTTTCATTGGCAACCCCAACCATTATCTGCTCGATTCTGTTGATTGCTGGTTCACCCTTTATTAAAAACTCAGAACAATTGCCACATAAATCAGATAAATTATCTGTCCATGTGTATAAATCTAAATCTTCATTATAATTTTCTGGCGGAGAATTATATATACCATCTAGATTAGAATCTTCAAAAATTTCGCCAAAATCATATCCTTGATTATTTTCTAACCCATCTTGATTCATTTCACTTAAATCATCTCCGTTTGGATCAAAAATACTTTGATAAATACTCCAACTATCTGATCCTGGTCCACAAATAGTTGTAAGACTGTCTAAATCATTAGGGAAAAACTCACTATTATAATCAAATACACCAGAAGTTATTAATCCTCCAGCACCCCAAACATTTTCAAAAAGCTCATTACATTCATCATTGTACAATTCATCTTCAGTATCAGTACAAGAAAGATCAGCATTATTACTTATAATTTCCAAAACATCTACATATGTTAATCCACCTTGAATGCGTCCTCCACATCCATTCTCAAATTTATTTTGAACACTATCAATTCCATAATCATAGAATATATCAAAAGATACGATGTCCAATTTCTTCTTCGTCAATAAATCAATATCAATATCAATATGATTTCGTTCATCCCAGTCCTCATAAATGGGTTGTCTAAGTTCATAATACTCATCCTCTTTACCCATTCTAAAAATTAGATTTACTAGGTTTGTTGAGTCAATACTCCAATCATTACCATAAGATGGTTGGCCGTTAACAAACATTTTTAATTTTTCATAAGCAAAGAAATTGTCCTTATTGTCATTTGACATATAGGTTAAAACTTTTTTGATATTAACAGCATTCCCTGAAGAAATTCCGCTATCATCAAAATCCATTACAAGCGATTGTTCTTTAAGAGTAATTTGATTGTATTCATCATATTCACCCTCAACCCCTTCCGGTGATGAATAGTCTGAATTTTCATCACTATTTATTACACTTATAGAAAATTCTGGGTTTATTTGATAGGATTCTTCAAAATCTAGACTATCAATATTTGTTTCACCGACTTCTTCCCATTGACTGCCAACAATTTCTATCTTTGCTAAACCTAAAAGGTTTGCTCCCTGTCCTTGAACCCAGAGTCTCATCATTCTTACATCGCTCCACTCGATATTACTTGACTCTAATGGAAGAATTCTTCCAAAATCAGATAGATTTATTCTAAATAACTTCCATCCAGTTTGCTGCCCTGTTGAAGTTTGAGTAGAATCTGTTGCTACATCTGTTTTAGGTTTAATTGTGTAGGTAAAATAATCATTATTAAAAT
>CENX01093986.1_pt1 | contig 10795 bp, 10 predicted proteins | sample 361321 | NCBI WGS metagenome assembly CENX01 (sample SAMEA2619678, study PRJEB7988) | marine metagenome | isolation source: saline water (ENVO:00002010), including | reverse complement strand
TCTAACGAGCAAATAATTTCAATATTAATATTTATTTTAATTTTTTTTGGTTGGGTTTTTTTTAGTCCTATATTAGGTCTAGGAATAATTTCATTGATTGGAGTTATAATTTATTTATCATTTGGATTAATTGAATGGAAAGAATTAAATAAGAATACAAACTGGGGTGTTATAATGTTATTTGGTGCTGCAATTTCAGTTGGAGTTCAAATGAAAGAAACTGGAGCGGCATTATGGATTGCAAATAATTTTATAAACTACCTAAATAATTTTTTTACAAATCCAAATTTTTCATTTTCGGTAATATCTGTTATAATAACATCAAGTTTAACTAATATTTTAAGTAATGCCGCAACAATTGCTGTATTAGGGCCAATAGTAATTAATATTGCAGGTGATTCAATCATATTACCAATGATAACAGCATTGTCTTCAGCATTTGGATTTTTAACGATTGTAGCGTCTCCCAGCTATATGATTATTCATTCTAGTGGGTTGTTGAAAGGGTCGGATTTTTTAAAGGGAGGTTGGAAAATGATGATTATGTCAATTATCATATTATTGATTTTTTCTAATTTAATATGGCCTATATTTTTTTAAAAAATTATATAAATAAATAAAGTAAATTACTTAAATGAAATTTTTATTAGCAATTGGTAGCAAAGATTTTTCTGGAGATACACTTCATATAGGTTCTCAAATTGCTTTAGCATTTAATGCTCAATTATCAATTGTTTATGTTGGACCAAAACCTAAGGATTTATATTTAAACCGTGTTAAACAAGCTCAACAAAACCTTGAAAAATGGGAAATTTATCACCCCGGAATTGAAGTTTTAAAATGGGCATTTGAAAAATTAAAAGATTCAGGGTTTATCAAATCAAAAAATTTAAATGATTTTAATCCTGCTAATATTTTAGAAAGCTCAGGAAGATATAAAATCATTTTGCCAAGTAGCTACGGTCAAAAAATAGATTTAATTCTTCGAGAAGGCGATTTGATCGAACAATTAAGATCAGAGTTTAAACAAGAAAAATATACTATTGGTATAATAGGAGGTAGTAAACAAAGAAATAAATCAAATGATATATTACAGTTTTTACCAAGTTCAATATTTATTACAAATGATTTTAAAATAGGAAAAAAATATAGAATCTTGTTATGTGTTGATGATTCAAAGGCTACTAAAAATGCTATTAAATTTGCAATAATAATTGCAAAAAAATTAAATTTAGAAGTTTCTATGATAACAGTTTCTAAAATTAAAATTTTTAAAGATGGTTATAAGAATGCTGTAAATGATGCAGTTAGAATTCTTACAAAAGAAAAAATAAATTTTAGACAAGAGTTTGTTTTTGGTGATCCAGTTTCTTCTTTCGTAAAATATGCCAATGATAATCATATTATTATAATGGGTAATTCAAGCAAATCAATATTGAAGAAATTTTTTTTTGGTAGTAAATCTATTCAAACTCTAAAAAAGACAAATTCCCCAATTTTAATTGTAAGGAATGAATAAATGATACATAATTGGAAAGAAGGATACGGTGAATGGGCTTTGGTTACTGGAGCATCTTCCGGTATAGGAAAAGAATTTTGTTATCAGCTTGCAAATAGGGGTATGAATATAATTTTGGTTGCTAGAAGAAAAACTCTAATTGAAGAAATAGCTTCAGATATTGAACTTAAAAATGGAGTCAAAACAATAACTATTGATTTGGACATCACTGAAGATTCTTCAATAGATAAAATTTATGATAAATTAAAAAATATTGAAGTTGGTTTTTTAGTGAACAATGCAGGGATTGGTAGCTTTGGAGATTTTCATCAAACAGAATTGATAAAATATCAAAATATGATTAAACTTAATTGCATGGTTCCAGTGATATTGACATTTAAGTTTTTAGAAAAAATGTTAAATAGGAAAAAAGGAGCAATAATTTTCTTATCTTCAAAATCTGCTTATCAGCCAACACCTTTTTTTTCTGTTTATGGAGCAACTAAGGTATTCAATCTTTTTTTGGGAGAAGCTTTGTGGGCTGAGTATAAAAAAAATGGTATTGATATAATGTCCTTAAGTCCTGGTTTGGTAAATACTGGTTTTCAAAAAAATGCTGGTGTAACTCCTAATCAAAAGGGATTAATGTGGGCTAATCCAAAAGAAGTGGTTAGCACTGCATTAAATAGTATAGGAATAAAATCATCAGTAGTCCATGGTAAGCTAGATAAATTTTTAGCATTTCTTATAAGATTATCGCCAAGAAAATTATCAATTAAAGTAGCCGGTATGGTTGCAAAATCTCAATCTTAATTATGCCTTGGAGTTTAGAAATATTACATTCATTATTCATTCATTTTCCTATAGCTTTATTTTCAACTGGTTTTGCTTGTGATTTAATTGCTTATATTTTAAGGAAAGATTCAGCTGAAAATGCTGGTTGGTGGTGTTTACTTTTTGGTTTAGTTAGTCATGTTTTTGCTATTATTACTGGTTTTATTGCAGATGATTTATATGGTCATTTTGATTTTGATTTATTTAATTTTTTTAATATTCATGGGCTAATTCAAATTGTTATTTTTATCCCCTTTTTATTAATTTTTCTATATAGGTTTAATAAAAATATTATCAAATTATCTAAAAAACAATCATTCATTTATTTCTCTGTATTAGGTTTTTCTGTTATTCTGTTGTTTTATGGTTCTCATTTGGGAGCTTTATTGTCTGGAAGAGTTTAATTTTTTTCAATTTTTTAAAATTAATATTCACTAAATACATATCCTAATGCTAAATTTGGGCCTGTTATATATAAATAATTAAGGAGAATTCGTGTGAAATGGGAAAAATCTAATTTTCTTGAAGATTTAAGAACTCATACTTCAAGAGAAATTGCTCATATCGGTGAAGAAATATGTAATTTTTCTGAAGACGAAGCAGATGAATTAACATGGGGAAGAGGTGTTGAATATGGAACAATGTCTTTTAGATCCAAATCAGATTTTGGATTGGTTTCACTTTTTCAAATTACTTCCAAAGCTCAAATAAAATTTTGTGTAAATCTCCTCAGGCAAAAAGAGGTTCCAAAAAATATTATGCGAGATTATGTTATTAAGCTTGAATCAAATTTTATTAGAGATTACGACAAGCTTAATTATCCAGTTGACACATTCGAAGATATGAATGATCTTTTTACAACACATTCTCAAGTGGATAAATTAAAACAATGTATTGAAGGAATTGCTTACAGGTTAAGACAGTGAGCTTTTTCACTTATTATTTACTTTTATTTATTTTCTCATTAACAGGTTGGTTATTATCTTTTTATTTTTTAGGTGTTGTATCAGATAAAATTAAACATAATGTATGGTGGATTCCTTATTTTTGTCGAATGAATGAGGGTAGTTGTTCATCATTGGTGTCCACAAAATATGGTAAAATATTAGGTCAACCAAATGCCTTTTGGGGAATGATTTATTATTCCTGGATAATTATGTTAATTTTTTTGACAATTTTTGGTATAAGAATTGATTATTCATTTTTTTTGTTTTCATTAATATCAATTTTATTAAGCATATATTTAATTTTTGGTTTATTAAAATTAAGAATTAATTGCAAAATATGTATAGCTACGCATTGCGTAAATTTTTTAATGTTTTTGTTAACTATTAATTTTAACTTAACGAATTAAAATTTAATGGCTACTTCTTTAATAATTTTTTTATTTTCTTCAATTTCATTTTTCCTTTTTTTTATTTTATTTTCTTCAAAGTCTGATATAAATATTGAAGAAAACAATGGAGATGATTTGGATGAGTGGATTTGTAAAAGTTGTGGTTTTACTGTTCAATTAGGAACAGAATGTATTTATTGTGGGAGAAAAAAATAACTAACATATTATGATTTCAAAAATTAAATCAATTAACTCATTTACAAAAAAAATAACTGTTTCTGTTGCATGGTCTGATTTGGAAGAACCTTTTACAAATCATATTAAATTATTTTCAAAAAAAATAAATATGCCAGGTTTTAGAAAAGGTAAAGTTCCTAAAAAAATCATTTTACAAAATTATAAGTCTGAGGTTGAGGCAGATTTTGCTCAAAGTGCAATTGACCAATACTATGCATTGTCACTAAAAGAACAAAAAATAGTTCCAATTAGTAGAGCAAATATCGACAAACTAGATTTTTCTGAAAAAAAATCATTGGAATTTGAGGCTACAGTTGAAGTTCAACCAGATTTTAAACTTCCTAATTTTTCAAAAAAAATGAAGTTAAAAAAGAACAATTATATTGCTGATGATATTGATGTTGATAAGTATATTGAAGAAATTCAACTTCAATTTTCAGAACTTAAAACAATAGAAGATGGTTCCAAAAACGAGGATTTAATTCTTGTTGATATGCAAGAATTAGATTCTTCGGGAGTTCCATTAATTGGTAAGAAAATTGAAAACAGATATATTAAAATTGGTGATGGATTATTTGGTGGAGATAATTTAAAAAAATTGACAGGATTAAAAAAAGATGATAATGTGAAAATTGAAATTCCTAATGCTGAAAATATTATTACCAAATTTTCATTGACTGTTAAAATGGTTCAAAAACAAATACTTCCAGATTTAAATAATGCCTTCTTAAAAAAAGTTGATCCAACCATTGACAACATAGATGAATTTAGAAAAAAAGTAATGGATAAAATTCAAAGTCAATTAAATGGTGAAGCTGAAGAACAATTAAGTGAAAAAATAATTGATTTTTTTATTGATAAAACAAAATTAGATGCACCAGATTCAATGATTGAAAATACTTTGATTAACTCCATAAATGAAGCAAGGAAAAGAGATCCCAATAATTTTGATGAAGAAAAATATAAAATTGATGTTAAGTCTTCCATTATTAGAAGTATTAAATGGTATCTAATAAGAAATAAATTGATAGATAAAGAAAATTTAAAAATAGATGATAAAGATATTGATAAGCATGTAGAATTATTAGTTGAAAATTCAAAATCTAACGAAAATGAAATAAAAAGATTTTATAAAAAGCCTTCAAATATGTTAAAATTAAAAGATGATTTATTAGATAGAAATCTATTTAAATTTTTAAAAGAACAGGCTATTGTCAAATTAATTGATATTAAAACTGAAGATTTAAGAAAGCAAAATGAATCTTTAAATAAGGGAGATTAATTAAAATGAATGAATTTTCACAAGTTATTCCTATGGTCGTTGAACAAACAGGACGAGTTGAAAGAGCTTATGATATTTATTCAAGATTATTAAAAGAGAGAATAATTTTTATTGGAACTCCGATTGATGATAATATTTCATCTATAGTTATTGCACAATTACTATTTTTAGAGGCTGAAAATTCTGAAAAAGATATTTCTATTTATATTAATTCTCCTGGAGGTTCTGTAACAGCTGGATTGGGAATAATGGATACAATGAATTACATCAAACCTGATATAGCTACCATCTGTATGGGACAAGCATCAAGTATGGGAGCAATTTTATTAGCTTCAGGTAAAAAGGGAAAGAGATCAGCTCTTCCTAATTCTAGGATAATGATTCATCAACCATGGTCTGGAATGCAAGGTACAGCAAGTGATATTCAAATTCATGCCAAAGAACTATTGCTTACAAAACAAAAGTTAAATAAGATTCTCTCTTATCAAACTGGCAAAGATTTAAAGAAAATAGAATTAGATACTGATCGTGATTTTTTCATGAATGCTAATGAATCAAAAAAATATGGAGTTATTGACAAAGTTCTAAATAAGCGTTAAAATTGGTTTATAAATTATATTTTTAATTTTGAATAAATTATACACAACAGTCTTTTTCTTTTCTCTTTTAATTGGAAATCAAAAACAAATATTAAACGCTGAAAAAATACCTTCATTTAATATTATTAAAAATGAAATTACTCTAATTGAGAAAATAAATTCAGTTAAAAAAAAAATATTAAGACAAAGAAATTCATCTGAAATCGTATTAATTGATTCCTCTCTTAATGGATATGGCTTAATTAATGGAGCTACTACACCTATATCTTACATTCCAGGAAATGGTTTTGTACTTGGTTATAGACAATTAGTACCATCTATGCCAGATAGTTCCGGTTTTATTGGAATGGCATTTTCTAGTAATGGCAATAACTTCACAACTTTTTCATTGTTAAATTTATCAAAACCCGCAGAATCTATGGGAAGATATCCTAGTGCGGTTGGTGGGCCTGATTATCCTTATGTTTTTTGGAATGAATATACACAAGAAAAGGATGGTGCCAGGTCTGGAGGTGGTTCGACTGGTGGAAGACCGCTTTATACATGGGATGAATTTCAATATAATGGAGGAAGTTTTTACTCTCCCCCTCAAGATTTAAATACTGGTTGCAAATATCCTCCATGTAATCCTCCAGATAATTGGACTGGATCAATTTCCCTATCATTAAAAAATGAAATTCCAGTAATTAATGGTTTATACACTCAATATTCATCAGCTAATAGTGATTCTGTTACTGCAAATAGATGGCTTTTTCATTCCCAAGAAAATAACTATGGATTATTTGATTTTATTTCTCCTACTCTATTGTTCAGTGATGATGATTTAGAGTCATCATTTACATCAAGTGGAGTAATAGATATTAATGATAAAGGAGAAGGTTATGCTGTTGTTTCTTCATATTTAAAAGATGTTTCTATTGATAGTTCTCATACTTTGTTTATTAGAAAAACAAATGATTTTGGTGAATCATGGTCGGGAGAAGAATCAGATTTATACTATTTTGTATCAAGTTCAGTTCTAAGAGAAAAATTTTATGGTAATCAATTATTTCCATCTAATGTTGATACAGTTTCTCTTAATAATGTTTTTACAACATATGAGGTTGATGTAATATCAGATCCTATTAAAGGAGTTCATGTTTTTGCAACAGTAATTCCATCATCTCAAAATGCTATATACCCAGCAATTGATAGCTCATGCGGTATTTATCATTTTTTTTCTGATGACCCTTCTATTGAAAATAATTGGGATGTTAATTTTGTTACTTCTCTGCAATCCACCTTCATATATGATGAAAATTGGAAAAAGATTTATCCTTCTTCAGCTATAAGTATTGATAATAGTGATATAATATATGTTTCATTTATGGCTATTTCAGATACTTCAAATAATAATATTAACTATGATGTTTTTGTAACTCAATCAAAAGACAAAGGAAGGAGTTGGTCCGAACCAAAAAATATTACAAATTCAATAGATCAAGATGAAATGTATCCGCAATTAGCAAAAAAAGCACATAATGATGAAGCATACTTAATTTTTCAAAGCCCAGATTATTCATATAGAAGTGTTTTTCAAGAAGACGGCTCAGATCCAAAACCTGAAGATCATAAAAATTTAATTTATTTTACAAAAGCAAAATTTAATCAATTAAGTAATTCAAAAAATATTTATATACCAGATAAGATAAGCCTTGAGCAAAATTTCCCCAATCCTTTCAATCCAGCTACATCAATTAGTTTTTCTCTTCCAAAATCTGATTTTGTAAACATCAAAATATATGATATTTTAGGTAATCAGGTTGATCAAGTAACAAATAAATTTTATGATATTGGGAACCATATTGTATCGTGGAATGGACAAAATTTTTCTGCTGGGTTATATTTTTATGTTTTGGAAACATCAAATCAACATATATCAAAAAAAATGATTTTGCTTAAGTGAGAATGAAATCAACTATTTTATTAAAATATTTTTTTTAATTATTTTTTTAAATTTATTAATTGGAGTAAATAAATCAAAAAAAATAATCACTCAAAACAATTATAAAATACTCAGCAAAGAAAATCAATTTAATAGAAAATTGGATTTAAATTTTTTTTCTAATGACACAAATACAATTTTTTATGATGATTTAGAATTAAGTGTTGAAAATTGGATTATTGGAAATGGTTGGAATTTATCAAACGTTGAATATAGTAGCCCAACTCATAGTTTCCATCATTCTGTTGGAAAGAATGAAAACGATACATTGTTAACCCCGAATTATTTTTTACCTAAAATTAATAGAGATTATGAAAAGCTTTATTTTTCATTTGATATTTTATCAGATATGCCAGATTCAGATAGTGATAATGATGGGTTTTTGGAAGATTATTACAGAATATGGTTAAAAGATATTGATAGTTCAATCAATGGTTATTCAAATGAAAGATTGGATTATCTTGAAACCCCATTAATTCAATTAAATGATAATAATTATGAATTAACTTTTAAGCTATTATATAAACTTGAAAGAAATAATTTAAACTTACCATATAACGATAATGGTTGTACAGTTGATGGCTGGGATGCAGCAAATGTTCAAATATCTGAAGATGGTGGAAATACTTGGAAAATTCTTTCAGGATCACCTGAATATACTTGTGATAATTGTTTTGGATTTCGTTTTAACACAGGTGATTGCAATATCCCTGGATGGACAGATATTATTAATGATTGGACAGATGCTAAATTTAACTTAAGTGAATTTGATGGGAAAAGTATAAAAATAAGATTTGCTTTCGCATCTGATCCGGGTTTTAGTTCTGTTGATGATCAACAGCAGATTATTACTGGTTTTCATATTGACAATATACTTGTTAGTAATAATTCTGATACATTATTATTTGATAATGGAGATGATTTGGTATTTTTGTTACCAAATGAAAAATCAATTTGGAATGTTAATGAATTTAATGGTTTTGATAATTCTAAATCATGGTGGGCAGGTAAAGAATTAACTTCTCCTCATTATCAAATTACCTATGATTATGGAAGTGAAAACAGACCAGGTTCCTCTGAAGCTTGGGAGGTTTATGGTCCAGGAAGCCCATTTAATGATGAAACCAATATGTCTTTAGACCTATCGGATTGGGAAGGAAAAAATATTAGGATCGGATGGGAATTTATTTCTGATGATGATGATGATGGAGGAGTTGGTTCAGGAATTTATATTGACAACTTACAAATATGGAAGAAATCTTTAGTTGATCTTCCCAAACCTCCAAAAAATTTTTCTGCAAAATCAATTAACAATTCAATTTATTTAAGTTGGGACAAAATTAAAAGCAATGATATTAATGAAGAGATTTTTTACGATGATGGTTCTTTTGAGGATGCTATTTTTTTGCAATCTGGTTCAATGAATGTAGGTACTGTTTTTGACATTCCATTTGGTGCTTCTACTCAATTAAATGAAATTTCTGTTTTTAGTGTAGATACAGTTTCAAATATTTTATTATATGGTTATAATGTTATTGGTGGTGAACCTGAAAGTACTCCTATTTATCAAATTGATGCTTCAAATATTATTTATGACTCATGGAATCAAATTGATGTTGATTGGAATTTTACCGGTGATTTTATGATTGCTCATAAAATAGATTCTCTAAAATATGTTTCTCTAGATTTAAATTCCACGCCTAGTCAAAATTCTTGGATCGAAAGAAATGGTTTTTGGCAAAGATGGCAAAATATAAGTCAAGAAGATAATTTAAGTGATGGAGAATGGGGAATAAGAGTTAAAGTTGAAACTTCAAATACTCAATTTCCATATTACAACATTTATAAGAAATCTAATCAAGAAGTATTCGGTTCACCTATAATCAATGGTAAATATTTAACTGAAAATTCATTTATTGACTCATCTGTTCAATCAAATACAGAATATGTTTATGCTATTTCATCAATTTATAATATAGGTACTTTTGATGAAATTGAAAGTAGTTTATCTGATCCTGTTATTATAAGGTATCAAAAAAATACTGTTGAAGAAATCAAATATGATTCAGGTATATCATCTACTGGAGTAACTTCTCTTGGAGACAATAGTTGGTATGCAGTAAGATTTACTCCTTCTGATTTTCCGGTGAAAATACTTAACCTTCAATTTTTTTCTACACAAGAAGGTGGTAATGTTTATTTTGGAATTTTTGAAAATGATTCCATTTTAAAAGTACCAAAAAATCAATTAGGTAATATTTTTATTTTGACGAATGTAAGTCAAGGGTGGAATACAAAAGATATTTCAGGTGCCAATATTAATATAAATAAAGGAGATTTTTATATTGCATTAGGTGAAATTTCAAATTTTTCTCCTTTGGGTATTGATTTTAATGAGAATAATCAAATTAATAATAGAAGTTACTATTTTACTCAAACTGATGGATGGCAATCTGTTAAATCTTTGGGATATAATGGTAATTTGCTTATAAGGGCAATAGTTGAAAAATCAAATGAATTATCATTTTCAAATGATAAACATATTCTTCCTGAAGAATTTAAATTAAAGCAGAATTATCCAAATCCATTCAATTCATCTTCAAATATTGAATTTCAAATTCCTGAAGACATAAACGTTGAAATTAAAATATTTGATATTTCAGGAAAAGAAGTTAGGACAAAAAACTTTGGATTTATGACTAAAGGAAAATACGTTTATAGATTAGATGGTAAAGATATTCCATCGGGCTTATATTTTTATCAAATGAGAACAAAAAACTATAGTAATACAAAAAAGTTTATACTATTGAAATAAAGTTAAAATGAAGAAATTATTTATATTTATTTTTATCAGCTATATTTTTGGACAAACTCAAATAGATAGATTCAAACAAAATTCGATTCGAGTTTATTTCAACGATATTCCATTTCAATATACAGATAAAATTATTTCAGATATAACATCTTATCCTTTTATCGATAGTTTATATTTAAATCATGGTGAATTCAAAATATCAAAGTGGCT
>CENX01025182.1_pt1 | contig 10817 bp, 10 predicted proteins | sample 361321 | NCBI WGS metagenome assembly CENX01 (sample SAMEA2619678, study PRJEB7988) | marine metagenome | isolation source: saline water (ENVO:00002010), including | reverse complement strand
ATATTATGGTTTGTGATGTGGAATTCCTACGTTGTCATTAATCCAAACGAATCAGCTGTTTGTCAATTCTTTGGTAAGTATGTCGGTTCAGTAAAAACAGAAGGATTCCGTTGGTTCGTCAACCCATTATACGAGAAAACAAAGGTGATTTTTAGAATTAGGAATTTTGAATCTGCAAAGTTGAAGGTTAACGATGTCAATGCTAACCCAATCGATATCGCAGCAGTAGTGGTTTGGAGAGTATTTGATGCAGCAGAAGCATTATTCGAAGTCGATGATTACGAAAATTATGTTCAAATCCAAAGCGAAGCCGCTCTTAGGGCGATGGCAACAAAGTATCCATACGATATTATTGAAGAGAAAGATCTAGGAGGAGTTGCCCTTTCAAGCCATCAAGAAGTAGTGGCAACCGAACTTAGAGAATCGGTCCAAGCAAGGCTAAGCCGAGCAGGAATAGAAGTTTTAGAAGCAAGAATCAGTCACTTAGCCTACGCTCCTGAAGTTGCTCAAGCAATGCTAAGAAGGCAACAAGCAAGTGCAGTAGTTGCAGCAAGAAGAGAGATTGTCGATGGTGCAGTTGGCATGGTTGAACTCGCTTTAGACCAACTAAGTGTAAAGGGCATAATTGAACTTGATGAAGATAAGAAAGCGACTATGGTTAGCAACCTATTAGTGGTTCTATGCTCAGAGACAGATACAACTCCAGTAGTTAATACTGGTTCACTATACCAATGAGGAGATTTTAGTGTTCGAGAACTTGGATAATGGCGTATTTTGGTCAATTTTCGGCAATCTAATTGGCATGGTATTTTGTGGAGGTTATGCTGTATACACCTTCCTCAGACAAGGAACGCATGTTAGGGGAATAGGTTGGAAGAGTAAGGCAGATTATCCGAAATCATACTATTTCACACTTGGAATAATGATTTTTATTTCTCTATTTTCACTCGCATCCATCATCTTTAGATTGTATACTTATTACAATCGTTGAGGGATGAAATTTGACCAGTAATTCAAGAAACTCACCATCACCAGAATACAGGAAAGAAAGGAGGGCAAAGATGTCAAAAAAGAAACTCCTCCTGAGAATTGACCCTAAACTCCACGACCAGTTGAGAAAATGGGCAGATGATGATTTCCGTTCAATCAATGCACAGATAGAGTTTTTATTGAAAAAGGCTGTAGCAGATAACAGACGTGAGTCCAATGATGCCAGAACAAAATAATTTTTGGAACCAAACCCCGCAATCTGATGGGAATATAAATCCCCAACAGAGTTCTCAAGAACAGGTTTATTCACAGAATATGGGGCAAGCTTTTACCGGTCAACAACCAGTATATACTCAAATTGATGGGCAGCCCTCAGTTATTCAAATCACTCAGGGTTACACGCCTGGTTTTTTCCCTCAAACCTCTGCCGTGACTGCTGTGGTTCTAGCGGTTCTATCCTTTGCATTGTGTGGCATAGTTACTGCAATTCCAGCAGTCATAATGGCTAGAAAGGCGCTAGATATCACCGATCAGATACCAAATCATCCAGATGCTGGAACTGCTAAGGCGGCGTTTATTCTAGGTTGGGTAAATATCGGATTATTTATTGTTGGAATATTATTTTGGATTGCATTCCTCATTCTAGGTATTGCTTTTGAATGGTATTAGTTATCGTTGAATGTTTATATATCTTCGAAATAGGTATGTTTTGATTTTTATGAAACCAGAAGTTACACTTTATTTTGCCTATGGCTCCAATCTCGATTTTGAAGATTGGTCTAAATGGTGTGCAAAGAAACAGGCTGACCCGTCCGGTATGGTTGAAATAGAACCAGCATTTCTTCCTGATTATGAATTAAAGTTCCATTATTATTCAGGCAGCAGAAGAGGAGGGGCAGCCGACGTTGTACCTTCATCTGTTGGAAATTTAGTGCCCGGAGTTTTATTCGAATTAAACTCAAAAACCCTTAAATTAATGGATGATAAAGAAGGAGTGAATTACAATTGTTATGAAAGAAAGTGGGTCGAAGTAATCAAATTTGATGGAAGCATAGTAAAAGCTCTAACATATGTTGTCTGTCAAGAAAAGATTCAAAATAATTATGTTGAACCCACTTCCAAATATGTAAATTTGATTAGAAATGGCTTGATTAAAAGAGGTTTACCGATAGAATACTTGGATAACTCTCTAGGCACAGGGATAAGTACACTGAACCATATTTTTGTTTATGGAACACTGATGAAACAAGAATCGAGAAATGGAATATTGGAGCAATATTCTGCAGAATTTTTAGGTCAAAATTCAATAACTGGTAAACTATTACATCTCTCTAATTTCCCTGGCATGATTCATGACGATAACTCAGAGATTAGTGGCGAATTATATCAATGCCAAGAAATTGGAGAATGTCTTAGTAAATTAGATTGGATCGAGGGATTCTACGGATATAACTCAAATGATTCTTTATTCACTAGAATTATCACTAAAGTCAATGACGAAAATAATCCTAAATGGGCGTGGACTTACAAGTATAACGGAGAGTCGGGTAAGATAATTAAATCAGGTGATTGGAGGGCGAGAGATTAGTTTTGATAATCATAACTATCGATTATTGGTAGTAATTTATCTGACATTCCTTTGAGGCTCTCAACAACTCTTGTCTCAGGCTTAATCGCTTTCATCAATACATTTCTTGTATCTTGACAAACTTTCATGTCAAAACTTTCCATTAACTGAACTAGTTTTTTTTGTAAACGCCCGCCTGTTCTATCCCAATCCATTAACACTGATATTACAGGGCCAGAGTCGGAAGGATTTCTCTGCCCATAAATTTCGAATAGAGAAGTTACAACTCTATCTATTGTCCATCCTCGATTCAAAACCACTATTTTACCAGTAAAACCTAGACACTCCAATGCGATTTTATCTCTTTTCCCTTCTACCAAAATTGGGAAATTCATATCGCGATTACGAACTCGCTGCTCACTCAAAGCCAGACCAGCTAATTGGAATCTTTTATTCTGATTATTGGATTCTTTTGCAGATTTTTTTTCACGCATAAAATCACCATTAATCTTCTTCAACAATTCATCCATTAAGCGAACATATTTTACTCGCTCGGCGCGATATACCAAGTAAAAACTAAGGTTCATATACTATCATAGAAAATGTAACACTGCGTAACATCTAAGGGTGTTGTAAAACTCTTGGGTTTGTACCTTATCCGCCAAATCCTTAAGGTCCACAACTTGGGCGGTAGAACAGGTCAACACCATGCCAGCGGACGATACCGTTTTTTCTGTGCTTTACGACAAATTCCTATTTTGGAGTATCATAGTGGGAGTTCTAACATTTGGATGGCTCTTCTATGCTATGGCTAGATACAGGCAAAACATTGTGCCAGATACAACAGATGTAGACCATATCGTTGTCGGTTCTTTCCCCGTAGAACGTCATAATACAAGAATCGAAGTTCTATTTTATGTCCTTCCTACCATCATTGTAGTATGGCTTGTTGTACTAGCCTTGTCTTCCAATACAGCCGTATGGGTAATCCCTGATGAAGATGAATCATTCAATATGGAAGTAGTAGGAAAGCAGTGGTTTTGGGAGTTCCATTACAATGAAGAATTAACATGGCAAGACGATCCAAGAGAAACCGGAATTGATGTCAATTGGGGGCAAGACTTGGTTGTTCAATTCGCAAATAGTGGGGCTACCAATGTTACAATAACGATGGATGGAGCCAGTAGCGATTATGGCCTTGATGCCAACCTAGGTACGCTAAGGCTTCTTTCTAGTATTGATAGATTCACATATTCGACAGTTGAAGTTCTAGATTCTTCAGGCGAAGTTCTTCACACTTGGCAGCATATCCCAGTTGGACATCAATTGTCTACTGCATTAGGTGAGCACTTAGTAGTGCCTTGCGATGAAGAAGTAGTACTTTCATTATTTTCTCTTACCTCCGACTATTCTGAACTCAACAGTACTTATTGGGGAGTGCAACATTCCTTCTGGCTTCCTGAATGGGGCGTAAAAGAAGATTTAGTGCCTGGACTTGAAGGAGGTACTGTGATGTGGTTTATGCCTGATGACCCAGGCACATTCGATATTCGATGCGCTGAATACTGTGGTCTCGACCATTCCAAGATGATTGGTAAAGTAGATGTTGTATCATATTTCGATGAAAAAACCAATCAACAAAATTTGTGTGATGCAGACACTGGTGTCCAGAAGACCGATGGAGGGGACAGTTGATGCGTAAAGTAGCAATTGGAGTCCTAGGAGTAATTCTTCTTTCGATGTTTGCGATTCCTCAATTTACAGCCGCACCTGGTGGAATCAATAGTTTCGGAGATAATGGCTGTTCATGTCACGGTGGTCCATCATCCGACACCTCAGTTACAGTTACAGGTCTGCCTACAGAATTTAACGCCAGTGAAACATACCCTTTCACGGTTACAGTCACAAATGATGTGATGGAAATTTGGGGTGACGGACTCGAAGAGAACGGCTGGAATACACGCGCTGGTGGATTTAGAATTCTCGCCTCCAAAGGAACAATCACCTCGGTGGACCCAACACTTAGTCATGAAATGGATGGAGGATTAACTCATACAGATGCTGGAAATAAATTCAGAACTTGGGATTTTGAATGGGTCGCTCCAGCTGATGATACGGTTTTTACCGAGTTCACTATCAATGCTAATGCTGTTAACGGCGGTACAGGTTCTCAAGGTGACATGTGGAATACCTATGAAACTACAATTAGTGGAATTAATGCTGGAGAATTAGCGCCTAGCGTTAGAGCCTTAGTACTACTTTTGACTGCAGTTGGACTATCTTTAGGTCTAGTTTTGTTAGGTGTTTTGTGGGTTTACTACTCACGCTCCCCTGATTCATTTACAATCAGTAATTTCTGGTCTTATCTCAAACCATGGTTGACTACAACAGATCACAAAGAAGTAGGTATTCTGTATTTCCTCTACGGTTTCATTTTCTTCTTAGTTGGAGGTTTCCTTGCATTACTATTCAGAATACAGCTTGCAATACCCGAAAATACATTCCTTACGGAAACTGAATACAACTCATTTTTCACACTCCATGGAACAACAATGATTTTCCTTGCAGCGATGCCTATGATTGCTGGATTCATGAACTATGTTCTACCTCTACAGATTGGTGCCAAGGATTTGGCATTCCCAAGAATTAATGCCATGGGTCTTTGGCTTCTAGTATTTTCAAGTCCTCTAATCTATACAGGAATTTGGTCTGGAGAAGCCGCTGATATTACGTGGGTTATGTATCCGCCATACTCTTCTTTGACCGAGGCTAATCTTGGTGAAGGAATGGCCCAGTACGGCTCTAACGTTGGTACCACCGCATTCCTTTCGGGTATGCTGATGCTTGGTGCTTCTTCAACTCTTAGCGGTGTGAACTTCATCACTACAGTGTTTACAATGCGTGCACCTGGTGTGACATGGATGAAGATGCCATTGTTTTCATGGTCCGTTTTCGTTAGCGTATTCATGCTCTACATGTCCTTGCCAGCATTAGTCATTGGTTTGGTATTCTTGTTATTTGATCATACAATAGGCACCGTATTCTTCACCAGTGGTGGTGACGGATTGCTATTCCAACATTTATTCTGGTTCTTCGGACATCCCGAAGTATATGTTGTGATTGTACCTGCATTTGGTATAGTTTCCGAAGTATTGGCAACTAGTGCGCGCCGTTCAATTTTCGGATACAAGTCTATGGTTTTCGCAATGGCTGGAATTGGTGTTGTCGGATTCATTGTTTGGGGCCACCACATGTTAACATCGGGTATGGATGCATTTTGGCGTGCTGCTTTCATGGTTACTACAATGGCCGTTGCAATCCCAACAGGGGCTAAGATTTTCAATTGGTTAGCAACTTTGTGGGGAGGAAGTTTGGTTATGAAAACTCATACGTTGTGGTCACTCGGTTTCCTTGTGACCTTTACCCTTGGCGGAATCTCTGGAATGTTCTTCCCAGTCGCAGGACTTGATATTCACTTCCATGATTCTTACTTCGTAGTTGCGCACTTCCACTATGTATTCATTGGAGGTACGGTATTTGCTCTATTCTCCGGAGTCTACTATTGGTATCCTAAGGTTACTGGTCGAAAATTGAATGAAACACTTGGTTTGTGGCACTTCCTAATTGGTTTTGCATCTTACAATGCAGCATTCTGGCCTATGCACAAACTCGGTATTATGGGAATGCCTAGAAGAACTCATTCATATTTAGAGGAAACTGGATTTGCTGAATATAACTTAGCAGTAACAATATTTGCATTCATATTCGGCATCAGCCAACTACTTCTAGCATGGAATATATTCCGTTCTGGAAGAACTGGGGAACCTGTAGGTAAAGATCCTTGGGGCGGTTGGTCACTTGAATGGTCGACAACATCTCCTCCTCCAACACCTTCATTCGACGAAATCCCAACCCAGGGAGATATGAATGAATTATATGGTCATCATTCTGATAAGGGCTCAATTTCAGATAAATTGTGGAAAGGCAAATCTAAGGGGGTTGAAGAATGAGCGCTCATAATAACCATGTGGAAAATTCAACATGGACGCGCGCAGTCATGATGGCTGGGTTATTCCTTACCATAGGAATTATTGCATTTGCAGCACTTGGAGTTGGAGTTGCTAACCAAAAGCATGAAATCTATGAGGAAGCTAAATATGAATATTATGATGCAAAAGAAGATCCTCTTGCTACTCAAGATCAGTTAGCTGACTTGAAACATGATTATGAGAAATCACACCATTCATTCTTGACATACCGTGTTGCTGGTTTGACAATTCTAGTTATGTGTTTTATTTACGCATCATTCCTTGGTGTTGGAGGACTATTCAATGCATTACAGCCGGATGAAGAACATGGCCATGATGACCATGGTCATGATGACCATCACGAAGAGCATCATGGTTCTGCTTCACCGATTATCTTCAGTTTAGGTGTTTTGTTATTCCTTATGGGATTCCCAAGTTTCGTCGTGGCTTGTAAGGCTTTGATGTCTCAGGGTGGAACTTTTGCAATGAGCGATTTCGCATTGAGTTTTGTTGGACTTACATTGATAATGTTTGGAATTGCTAATTGGTGGAAAGAAGACTTACCATTCATTGGATATGGTGAACAAATTGCAACTTCAGCACCATTTGAGGGTGAACATATCAGAAAAGCAGGTATTTGGGTATTCATTATGTCCGAAGTTATGGTTTTCGCGACTTTCTTTTCATCGTACCTCCGTGTCCGTACAGAGTGGTGTACAGATTGGGCGATTAGAGCATCTGAGGAAGGAGATTCATGTTATGGAGTTGCTGAAGGTTCGGTAGTAACTGCTTCAGACTTACTAAGATATGATGTGGCGACTTTAATGCCGGGCGCAATTAACACGTTCGCCTTGATCATTTCATCCTACACTATCGTATTAGCACTGAAGACTGCTAAAGACAAGAATTGGGAAGCACCTACTAATTTCATGCGAATTTTCCTTCCAGATAAGAAAAAGGCAATTAGAAACTATTTGATTGCAACTTTACTCCTGGGTTCGCTGTTTATTGTACTAAAGTTAGTCGAATGGAGCCATTTAGTTGCAGAAGGTTTCGATATTGGTTCACCTCAAGGTTCAATATTCTACGTTGCAACTGGCGCTCACGGATTACACGTTTTCGTAGGTTTACTGATTATGCTTTACTTGATTTTCAAAGCCGATACAGTTGGCTTTGATGAGGAAAACGGCCAAGGAATCGAATATTTTGGTTTGTATTGGCACTTTGTCGACTTGGCTTGGGTAGTAATTTTCCCAGCATTTTATTTGTATTGAGGTGGAAAAATGGGAGAACATGCAGCTACAGGAATTGAAAAATGGCTTTTAGATAAGACAGGAAGGGACATTTATTTCTGGAATTTCATTATTCTGATGTTTTTCACTCTTTTTGAAGTAGGAGCAGTATTCTTTGAGAAGATACCAGGTACCGAAATCGAAATTACAAGACTCATGGTTTGGGCAATTTTGATTGGCGTTGGAATAATCAAGGGATATGGTATTGCTGCATATTTCATGCACTTGAGGGGCGACCCTACAATCTATACAAGAACAGCATTATTCCCTGTTTTATTTGTTCTTCTGATGCTTTGGGGAATTGGACTATCCAATCCTGAAGCAGTTACAGAATTGCCCTCTTGGTGCACTCCAGACTGGGATTATGCAAGTCGTTAGGACTGTATCAATAAAATAGTAGACATTTGATGATTAATCATGCCGAGAAGATTCTTTGCGTTGTTTCTAACAATTTTGTTACTTGCCTCTACGGTACCTTCTGCAACTGCTAATAATTACAAGGGTTATCAACTTTCAAGAGGAGAAGTTACAGATTTTTCTTTGATAGACCAGAATGGGAATGAGGTCAATCTTCACCATGGGCCAGGAGAAATTCTAGTTGTAGCGTTTATTTTCACTAGATGTCCAGATGTTTGTCCTATCATTACCCAATCATTGAAATCAGTACAACAAGGGTTATCTGATGACTATGCACAACAAGTTGAATTTATGTCAATAACCGTAGATCCAGAATATGACACACCCGAGAGATTAAGCAAATATACTGAGTTACATAATGTAAATTGGTCTCATTTAACTGGTGACTTAGAGGAATTGGAAGAAATTTGGCAAGAGTTCGGATTAGTTGTTCAAAAGAATGTAATCGAGGCCCATATTGGTGAATCAAATGGTTACCAATCAAATGATTCAACAGTAGTATTTGTTGATGGAAGTGGCAATTCTAGCGAATTGATGTATCTTCCAACTGCTTGGACATTGACTCATAACTTGTTTGAAACCAATAATATCAGTTTAAATTATTCTACACACTCGCAATTTGGAAATATGATTACAGGAATTAATGGCATAGATTCCCCTTCAGATGGATCTTGGTATTGGAAATTTATGACTTACAATGAATCTTCAACATCTTGGGATGAATCTGGTTATGGAGTAGATTTCGTTGATTCTTTAGAGAACCCACATATCGCTTACATTGCTTCTAATGCAAATGAGGGTTTACTAGGTAGTCCATTAGAAGATGATAGTTCAAGTATTTCTGTAGTTTATCCTCAAAATACTACACAGAAATTTAGCCTTGAAGAAAATATGACTGCATGGCATTTAACCACTGGTGCCTTCGATGGCGCTGGAATCAATTATTCTTCCTCGAATCATCCTCAATTTGGCCACTTTTTCTCTTCATTCAACGATGAAGAACCAGCTCAAGAAAATTCGTCTTGGTACTGGGAACTTCATACTTGGAATGATTCTAGTGTTTCATGGGAATATTCAATGCTAGGTGTTGATTCAATAAATGAACCAAAGCATATTGCTTGGGCAAGGAATACTACTAACGATTCAGATATACCAATTCCTGGAGCAGTTCAAAATTCGATAGACCAACAAAGCGGTCAAGTTTGTGATGGCCACGGCTGGGAAATGGGTTCAGGTGCATCAAAACATTGTATGTGTGATGAAGGCTATGAATGGCCAGAAGGAACAATGCTTTCATGTGTTGAAGCAGAGGTTGAAGAAGAATATAACGTAGGACATTCTACTACTACTTTTATTCTAGATCAAGAACGAAAGCCAAGAGTTGCTTGGACTGGAGACCAATGGGATCCACAAGATTTCATTTCAGATATTGAAATGCTAGCAGAAGACATTGGCCTTATCGAGAGTTCAAATGAAGACTCAAACGACGGGTTACTTCCTGGTCCTACACTTGTTCTTGCGTTATCTGCATTGGGGCTTGCTGCAATTACTATAAACGTACGCAGTAAGGCGAATGAGGAAGAAAGATAATCCCACTTGAAAGGGAAAACCACTCATATAGGAACCTGTAGGGCGGCTCACTGCAGAGATCGCATAGCCCGGTAGTGCGGTGGACTTGAAATCCACTGTCTTTAGACGCGGGGGTTCGAATCCCTCTCTCTGCGCCAATTATTGATTCACTTGTTAAATTCAATAGAAGAGTTATCAAACTAAACCCTCTCATGCTTTAACATGCGAAGAGTGATTTTGGCGGTAGTTCTAGTCCTGTCAATGACTCTAGCAGGATGTTTAGGTCCAAAAACCGTTGACTGGGGCTCTGATGGAATAGAAGTAGATTTTTCCTCAGATAGTGCCGATATTGAATCAGGGTTTGGTGATAAATCGATGGAATTTGAGGATCTACAACCAGTTGGATGTGAGCCATCAGATACTTCCACTCTTTCACCTGGTGCTAGCAATTCAGTCTCTTTTTCTGGTTATCTAGCCGCTAGTAATTTTTATGATTCACACGAATCAATAAACGGAGCCAGCGGTTTGGATTATGCAGTTACAACTTCTGTTGCAATTCAGTCTATGTCTTTTAGTGATGCTGGAAAAGTTGTTGAGGGCGATGGAGCAAGAATCGATTTGAAGGAATGGAATATTCCACTTTACCCAGAGACACGTGCTGGAACGGCTGATTTAGATGAAGTAGATATGGACAGTGAAAGTCAATGGTTTGTTCTTGCATTGATTCCGACAACAGAAAATATCCATGATGGTATGCGCTCTTTACATGAGTGGCATCAACCGGTTATCATTGAAGGATACCTAGTAAATTCAACCGGCCCTGAAGCAACTGGTGGCTATTATAGATCACAAAATTCCCCTAGTATTGACTCTAGTTGTAACCTAATTGTTGGAACGAATAATATTCAAAATCTTTATGTCTTTGTCGATAAAATTGTTCTAGAAGATGCAGTT
>CENX01211851.1_pt1 | contig 10819 bp, 2 predicted proteins | sample 361321 | NCBI WGS metagenome assembly CENX01 (sample SAMEA2619678, study PRJEB7988) | marine metagenome | isolation source: saline water (ENVO:00002010), including | reverse complement strand
TTGCTCTGTTTTATAAATATTAAAGTTCTTGGCAGGGAGATAGAAAATAATACACCCATCAAGGCCTACAACCTCTCCTAGAGGAGTCTCTGGACAATCGTCATAAGGGTTCCATACCCCGTCGTGGTCAAAGTCGTCTGTTACATCTCCGACACCATCACCATCTAAATCAATTTGATTAGGATTTGCTACCAAAGGGCTATTATCTAGAACGTCTGGAATACCATCGTTATCTCTATCGTCTGAGGCTAGTGCAGGTTCTGATTGCAATTCTAAGGCCGTTGAAGAATTCTCTGGCATTTGAAGGTTGGTTTGGGTGACTACTACAGGTATTTCTGGAGAACCATCCTCTGTATTTACATACTCTACCACAACTTCATAAATGTTGTCTTTGTTGTGGTCTTGAGGGTTTTCAAAATCCGGTGGTATTATAAAGTCTAAATAATCTTCATTTTCATCATTTAGCCTAGAATCACTTTCACCTTTGGGTCTAGTAGATTTAGAAGAACGAATGGTAAATAGATGAGCGTCTTTTCCTCCAGATACCTTTTTCTTAATTTTCCATTTCCCTACCGATTTATCAAAAGGATTAAAGTATCTTCTATGATCTACCTTAGATCCTAGCTCTTCGTCGAATATATCGAAAATAGATATAAAGAAGGGCACTTTAATAGTTGGGTTAGGAATATCAATTACTTGAACCGCACCTTGTTCTGAAGCAGTGAGTTCTTCCCCTTGTGCTATGATAGTGAATGGGTGTGCGGTTAATGTTTCATAATCTAGCTCTAGAGCGGTCACTATAATATAATCACTGTTAACAAACCCCGATTCTATTTTAGCTGGCAGCAGTTCTAAATATCCATCTCCCGAAAGTGCTACGCTATTGATTGGACCACCAGAGGGATCTTTAACATCCACGTACCCAACAATGCTGCCTATGAGGGCATCTTCGCTGACATCAAAGGTGAGAGTTGTTATTTCAGGAGGTCTAGGGGCATCTTCAATCAAAACGGTTATTACACCAGGCACCTCATTCTCTCCATCGCTGACTACAAAACTTAGTTTACCTCCATTATAGTTTGAGTTAAAAGCTAGCAATGACCCTTCAGAAACTCTTATAGTTCCATCGGGATCAATTTCTAATACTCCAGTAAAGCTTCCACTAGGTTGAGTAAAAGTTAGAAGTTCATCTTCCGGATCTATCGCTTCTATTTTCCCTACTTCGAGTCCGTTTGCAGGAAACTGTACAAATGTAATTTGGGTGGTTATAATCTCTGGAATAGGATTGTCTTTATCACACAAATCACCAATTCCATCTCCATCTTTATCAGCTTGGTCTGGGTTTGGTGTTTCAATACAATTATCGATATCATCAAATATCCCATCTCCATCTTGATCTTTTTGAGAAGTGCCACAACCAAATGCGTCAACAAGGGTAGGTTGTTCTTCTCCATAGCCTGGTGTTCCCTTAATATTATTGATCTCATATGCTGGAGTATTGGGACATTCGTCCACATCATCAAATACTCCATCATTATCTGAGTCGAGCTGATTGAGAGCACAGCCTTTTTCGTCAACGGTAAGACCTTCCTGTGTTCCTGGGCATTCATCTATGGTGTCATTAACACCATCTGAGTCACCGTCACTATAAAGGGTTAAACTAACCTTGTCTACTCCAGGCTCGTTGATCACATTAAATTTAAATTCAACGTCTACTGTTTTTTCAAACAGTAGAGCTGGAGTGTAGATAGCGCTGTAAGTTCCGTCTTGGTTATCTTTTGTATCTAAGGCTCCTTGTGGCCCTAAAATAGTGATACGATAGCCTCCTTCAAAGAAGCTTTGACCTACACTGTCTTTTGCTTGAACAGTAACTGTAGCAAAATTAGATCCATTAGCAATAATTGCTGCCGGAGCGACGGTTATTGTTGATTTCTCAATAGAAACGCCTCCAGAAGTTGGGGGTCTAAGGGTGAACTCATTAATGCTTTGCGAGAGCGTCATTGGATTCCCTTGCGCGTCAAAGATAGATCTTGATGTAGTGGCACTTATTTCAAAAACTTCATTGCCTATAGGCTTTATACCTCCTCCAAATAAATTTATACGTAGTGCAGTCTCTCCTCCAGAAAGGGGTGTGGATTGAGCAGTTAGAACACTGGACATTGTTAGGCTATAGGATGTACCAGCGGTCTGGACCAGTTGAAAGCTACTTGTAGTAATCATTGAAGGAGAAGAGGAATTGACAGATATAATAGAATTTGTTGATGGTACAGTAGCGTAAATTCCTTCACTAAAGGTTAAATCTATAAAACGATTTTGATCGTCTATTGTGATTGCTGTTATATTGGGACCTTGCGTATCATTTAGGTTTACTGTGTTGCTTTGTGTTTTGCTTATATCAATCTGTTTACCCTTTTCATCAAATATCGCGGTATCAATAGGTATCACTTTTATTTGCTCTGTTCCATCAGGCTGAATAGTATAAGCTGTGGTCAGAATATAGGTTCTGCTATTTGTTTTAGTGAGACTAAGAGGTGTAGAAGAACCAAGCACTGCGCTTCCACCGCTTACAGACAGTGTAAAGTCCGTTGCAGTAATGGTAGAAACATTAGCTGTAGCTGAAACTCCTTCGTTAAAAACAATTGTTATTTGAGTATTATCTTGGCTGATTGTGGTTGCTTCAAAAATAGGTGGAGCATTTTTTAAATATACCGTATTTGAGCCTTGATTAATAGGATCATTATATCGATAGGCATTATTACCTGCTATATCTGTCAAATTAAATGAACCCCTTGGTCCTACCGTTAAGAGCTCATCACCCGATGGACGATTAACAACATCAAAATTTAGAATTACAGTATTGCTTTGTGTTGTTCCTAATGTATAACCGGTGTAAGACACTGTGGCTGTACCACTAGCATTTTGAGTGACTATGAAATTATACATATCAACATTATTAAGCGAGCTAGATAATTGTACTGGCTCACTATAACTTATCAATATTTTTTCATTTTCACCCATAATAGACGCGCTTAGAATGAGTGGGGCTTGGTTATCAATTGTAAAAACTAAATTATCCGATCCCGAATAAGGATTGCCTACCAAATCTGTAGCCGAAACTGTTGCCGTAGTAGATGAAACAGTCGTGCCAGAAACAGCCCATGCATAAGTCCAAACTGTATTTGAAGCCGAACCAATCATAAGTATATTAGAGGTAACACCTGACAAATTTAAAGTAGTGGTGGCAGACATACTTTCTGAGAAAGTAGCTGTAATAGTGACCACACTAGAATTAGAAACAAGATTATCAGAATCTGTATCTGAAAGTGAAACAGTAGGTAAAATATTATCGATAGAAAAAGTGATGCTATCCGTAGTAGAGAGATCGTTTCCAGCCAAATCTTTTCCAAAAACTGTTGCTGTTGTCACAGTGACTGTAGTTCCTGAAACTGCCCAAAGATAAGTCCATCTAGCAGCAGTGTCGGTTGGTGACATTGGAACATCAGAAATAATTCCGCTTAAATTGATCGTTGGAGAGAGTGACATGGCTTCTGAAAAGGTTGCTGTAATAGTAACTACGTCAGAGAGAGAGATGATATTATCTTCATCGTCTGAATCAGAAAGACTCACTGTTGGAGCGACTGCATCAGCCAAAAAAGTAGTTGATGAAGCCGTATTGAAATTACCCGCAAGGTCTTCGACTTGATTTTCAGCAAGTGTAAAGGTTACTATTCCCGAATAAGGGGAAAGGGTATTTAAAAAGCCTATAAAAGTAGTATCGTCGTTACTGTAATCTTCTGTAATTGAGAAATACCCAGAGGGATTAATAGTTATGTCAGATGCTGTGAATGTTTGTTCATTGATGACTTCATTAAATGTGATATGTATGGTATTTGTTGAGGTGAAACTGATGTAGCCAGGATCGAGGGTATTTGAGATTGAAGCTGAAACAACATATGGTCGGGATTGGTCAATAGTAAAACTAAGACTATCTGTCCCAGAATAATAATTCCCATTTAAATCTGTTCCAGAAACTGTAGCTGTTGTCGAAGTGATAGAAGATACTGCAGAAACTGTCCATGTATATATCCACTGTGATGGAGAGTTAGTTGATGTCATTAAAATATTGGATGCAATTCCAGAGAGTGATATTGTTGGCGTTGCCAACATATTTTCAGAGAAATTAGCTGTTATCGTAACAACATTTGAATTTGTCACTAGGTTATTACTAACCGTATCTGAAAGTACAACAGTTGGTGTGATATTATCAATAAAATATGTGAGGCTATCAGTTCCTGTGTAGTAATTACCTGCTATATCAGTTCCTGAAACTGTAGCTGAAACTTGACCATTAAAAGATGCAGGAACATCCCAATTATAGGTCCATTTTGCTGTTGTAGAATAGGTCATTGTTACATTTGATAATAAACCACTTATGGAAATTGTTGGACTTGAAGACATTGCTTCATTAAAACTTGCAATTATTTTTATTGAATCAGATCCATTAATGTTTGGGTTATTCATATTATCAGTTAATGTAACTGTGGGTGAACTTGTGTCTAAACCATTTAATTGTGACGCATCAAGAACTCTGTTATAATATTTAACTGACTGAATATGCCCGTAGAAAAGATCATCAGGATTAGTTGCACCTTGATAAGTCGGTGCATCGCTTCCATTACCAACATATCCATATCTAGGTGTTTCGCTATCAGTATGATTTGAAATTGGCGCAAAGCTTCCTGAGTGGGTGAATACAAGACTCCCATCTACATAATATTTAAGTCCCCCAGCTTGATTTGCTTTGAACGTTACTGCGACATTATGCCATGTATCATCTCTTAAATCTAGCGTATTTTCAGCATGTGTATCATATGTTGAGTCACTGTTTGTAAAATGAAAAGCTAATTTCCCCGGTGCATTTGCATTTTGGGCTGAACCTAGACTAAATCTAAAGTTTGCTGATCTATCATAAGATAAAATTACCCTTTGATCTTTTCCATCATCACGTGACGAAACTTGCGACGTTGGTTTTATTTTTGCAAAAATAGTAAGCTCCTCAATTTTGTCAGAATCGCCACTAACATAATTTAACCCAGATATTGCTAAGCCCTTTGAGTCTTTTTCAGTATTTCCGTTAAAAAATAATGCATTTTCAGAGGAATCAAAATAAATATCTGATGAGTTAGAGGGATTTTGGTCTACTCCCCTTATAATACCATGATATCCATTTCCACTCAAATCATTTACGGTAGAACTAGAAACTGACGCATTATATGAATTTGGATTTGAGATATCGTATTCAATCAATAAATTTTGATGTAATCCAATATCATGTGTAATCGTAGCAGTATTTCCAACTATATCAAAAATACTGTCATAGGATATAATTATCGTTAATGTTTCTGCCCCTGTCGCGTAACCGCTAGAAGGGATACCTAAATTGTATAAAGTTCCAGACCCAGAAATACTTGATGGAGTCGAACTCGACAAGCTCATACCAGAGTTTCCAGAAAGAGATAATGAAAAATCAGTGGTTTGAAGGGTGCTTGTTCCAGATCCACTAATTATTTGTGTAAAGACATCCTCACTGAATGTTAGGCTTACAGTTAAATTATTAGCACTTATCTCACTCCCAGAAATTTGAAAAGGGTTGTTATCTATTGTAAAAGTAATACTATCTGATCCAGATAAATAGTTTCCTGCTAAATCTGTTCCTGAAACCGTAGCTGTAGTTGAGCTTACCGATGTTCCCGAAACTATCCATGTATAAATCCATTGCGAAACGGAAGAACTAGCAGTCATTGGACTATTTGAAACAATTCCCGACAAAGATATTGTTGGTGTAGCAGACATGCTTTCAGAGAAAGTAGCAGTTATTGTTACAACATGAGAATGCGATACAATATTATCTTCGTCATCACTATCACTGAGAGAAACCGAAGGAGGTGTTGAGTCAATCCACTGATAGGTTCCAGTTGCAGTTCCAGTGATTGAATTTCCACTACTATCAGTAATTGCTGAACCCGAACCATCAGTTAGTTTGTAGTATAGTTTAAGATTTGAATTAGTATTTAGAACCGAGTTCTTATTAGCATTTATTTCACTTGCGGTTCTTTCTGAATCCCAAAAGCGGATATCGCTCATACGACCATCAAAAAAATTCGAAGGATTATTACTACCATCCCATATACTTGCTCCAACCCCTACAGCATTAGTTGTTGAAGTAAAGCCATAACCACCAGAACTCCAAGTTTCTGAATTATCTAAAGATCCATTAATATAAATTCTTATCCTCTCATCAGATTTTGAACTTGTAAATGCAATATGGTACCAAGTGTTGGAAGAAATTGTAGATGATGATCTGACATCTGGCCAATTCCCGTGATAATCTCTTCTGAATCTCCCTTCAATATATAAAGAACCATTAATATTAATTACATACAAACTCCAGTCATTCTTTTTAGCAAATATGTAATCTCTATTCGATGCAGAGTTATTTCCAGATGATGAACCCGAAGGGGGCGCATTTTCAATTTTTATCCAACCTTCAAGGGTAAATTTATCTGAAGAAAAAGTGAGATCACTTGATGATGGAATTTCAATAAAAGATGTGGACCCATCAAAATCAAATGTTGTTGAGTATGTAGATGTTTGCGCTATTGATGAGTAAAAAGCTAAAACAAAGACAATAAATAATTGCAAACACTTACTTCCCATCAAAAGTATTTTTTTCACACAAAAAATTTGTATGTTAGACAAAATTAATGAAATCTAAATTAAGACATGTTTGGTTGAATCTAGATTTCATCATCATTGTATTGTTTTCCTTAATTTACGAAATAAAATAGATTATTTATGTCTTTTCTTTTTCAATTACTTTTGATTATTATGCAAGGATATGAAACTCAACCCTACAAGGTGGTCTCATCATTTAATGAAATAGAAATCAGATATTATCCTTCTGTTAAATTGGTTCAGACAGAGAGTGTTTCAGAGGAAAATCAAAACTTTAGTAGACTATTTCGCTACATATCAGGAGCTAATAATACTAATCAAAAAATTGCCATGACCACACCAGTGCATATGAAAAGTACTGATAAAAGTAAGAAAATGGCCTTTGTTCTTCCTGCTTCTTTCAATGAAAACCCTCCAGAACCAGCTTCCGATCTGGTAAAAATTGTATCCTCAAAAGCTGGTCATTTTGCAGCTATTCAATATGGTGGTTATTCTAATCCTGAAAAAGTTAGATACTTCACCGATAAACTTCAAAAAACTTTGAATGTTAATAATATCAAAAGCATTGGCTTACCCACCCTTCTAGGGTATAATGCACCATATAAATTTTACAATCGAAGAAACGAAATTATCATTGAGATATCATATACTCCACCCAAATAGAAGACTTAATTATTGAATTTATTTACATTTAGGCTAAAACCTAAAAAGTTTTAGGATAATTTAATTTATTAGTATTATAATTTTAACTGTAGGCTGAAACTTATTAATTTTATGATTGTTATTCATCCATTGTACAAAATAATTTTTTTAATGTTTTTGTTTTCTGTCTCTATTGCTAGGGGTCAGAAAGAGACATTGTTGAAGATCGATGGTAAAGTTGTTGAGGTTGATAAAGACAAAGATTTAAAAGTTTATCAAGAGTTCTATGATTCTGGAAAAGTTAAAATTTCTGGATTCAAAAAAAATGGAAAACTTGAAGGACTTTTTATCTACTATGATGAGAAGGGAAAAATATTATATAAAATTTTGTACAAAAATAACCGTATTCTCTATACCGATTTTGTAGGCCATAAAAATGGATTTACAAAGAATCTAATATTGGATACCGTTAGTAAGGAATGAAGCTATTTCTAAGGAGACTTTTTTTGTTTTTTTATTTGACCCTCATAGTGATTTTCATTACCAGGGATTCCTTGAGTATTAAAGAAAAACATCACTATTTTTTATCCAACAGCCCTTACAAAAAGTCTAAAAATCTTTCTCGGAAACAACGTAAAGCACATTCACTCCCCCCGAACGCTTATAATGAAAGGTACTATGAATTGACAATGAATCCAAACCTAGGCTACCCAACTCTTTCTAAAAAAGTGGAGTTACAAAACAGATTAAACAGTTTGAAAAAACAAAGTCTATCGAAAAAATCAAAAACTAAAAATGTAACTCGAAAGCCCCCAGGTGAAGATAATCTCAACCCCTGGGTTTCCATAGGGCCTAATGATGTTGGTGGTCGGACTAGAGGCGCCCTAATTGATCTTAATGATGCTGAAAAAGATCGTGTTATCGCTGGTGGTGTGAGTGGCGGCCTATGGATCAATGAAGATATTGATAAGGCCATACCCAGTGAATGGACAGAGGTTAGTGGTGTTCCTGGCAACCTAGCTATTTCCGTTATTGTACAAAATCCAAATAATCACAGCTTGATGTATGCAGGTACAGGAGAATCTTACACTAATTCTGATGCTATGGGTAATGGAATTTATAAATCGACAGATTATGGTCAAAATTGGACAATGGTTCTTGGAAATTTTAGTGGTACTGTTACTACAACTACAAATGCAGCTGCGGAACAATCAATAGTTGAAGGGTATTTTTATATTAATGATCTTCAAATTTGGGATCCCACACCTCTTGACACTTCCAACAATGATGAATATATTTTTGCCATTTTTGGTCAAAGTCAAGATGCTACAAATGAGTATGCAGAGTTCTATGATTTAGATAATTCTGGCCTATATGTCAGTACAAATCATGGAGTAAATTGGACAAAACTTTCACTTCCTTCCAATGGAAATGGTAGAGAAGATGACCTTAATGATATAGAAGTTGATCCAAATAATAATAAACTTTGGGTTAGTGGAACGAGGAACCTATACTGGGATCCAGGAAGTAATTTTTACTCATCAACCGATGGGTCAAGTTTTGCAAAGGTAAGCCCTAGTTTTCCAACTTTAAACACTTCCAATATTGGGAGAGTGGAAATAGCTGCAAGCAGTACTAATGCTGATAAATTTTACATACTGCTCGCTACTACCGATATACCAACACAGGCAGAAATTTTCAAAACTACCGATGGTTTTAACACACTGACTAAATTAAATGAACCCAATGATGAAGACGTTGGTATAAGTAGTACCGATTTTACTAGGGGACAGTCATTTTATGATCTTGAAATTGAAGTAGATCCTAATAATGATGACATAGTATATGTTGGAGGAATCAACCTTTTTAGATCATCGAATGGAGGTTCGAATTGGAACCAAATTAGTAAATGGTCTAATAACAGTAATATGGATGCTCTCAGCGTGTCACTTGTTCATGCAGATCAACATGGTATTTATTTTAAACCTGGAGATTCTGACAAAGGTATTGTTGTCAATGACGGAGGTGTCTATTATGCCTCTTCATTTTCAACAGCATCTTCTTCTGATGTTTTTACTTCACAGGAAAGCGGTTTTGTGACAACTCAATTTTACAAAGTCGCTCAATCACCTCTTTCATATTCTAATGATTATATTTTTGGAGGCACACAAGACAATGGTACTCTACAATTAGATAATTCAACTAGTTTTAGTGGACTAACAAGCTCGACAGAATTTACTGGAGGTGACGGTGGCTTCCCGTATATAGACCAGATAAGTACTAAATACCTTATTTCAAATTATGTATATAATGACGCGGTATACTTGTATAGCCTGGTGGGAACTACATATTCTAATGGATACAGCTCAATGTACTTGTCAAGTTCTAGTGACGGTGATTCAAGTGATGATACAGAAGGTGATTTTATAAACCCCGGAGCTTTAGATTCAAATCTTGATATTCTATATGCAAACGGATCAAAATCTGGTAGTTTTAAAATCAGGAGATTTATCGATTTAGATACTAATAGTCCATCAGACAATTACATTACAGGATTGCCAAATTCCCCTTCGGCTTTTCATATCTCTACTCACACTTCAACTTCAACCACTCTTCTAGTAGGCACTGATCATGGCGAGGTTTTATTAATACGAGATGCGAATTCAAGTAATAGCGCCAGTCAAATAGGAAATTTTATAGGCAGTGTATCCAACCTCAAATTTGGTTCAAATGAAGAGGAAATTTATGTCACACTCTACAATTATGGCGTAGTCAATATAAAATACAGTAGTGACGGAGGAACTAATTGGGATGATAAAGATGGAAATCTTCCCGATATACCTGTATTAGCCATTCAACCTAATCCTTACAATTCGGATGAGGTTATAATAGGTACTGATCTTGGTGTTTGGAAAACAACAAATTTTAGTGCAGCAACACCTGGTTGGACCCAATCAAACAATGGGATGACAGATGTTCGCGTAAACGATTTTGAAATTAGAGGCACTAACGTAGCAAATAATAGAGTAGTGGCTTCCACCTTCGGTAGAGGTATTTTTACAGGAAGCTTTAGTTCGGGAGATGTTAGTTCTCCTTCTTTGGACTTGACTGATTCTGACGCTGATAATATTGTCTACAATTCTGATGTGGTGACAATCACAGCAACTTTTTCTGAGAGCATGACAGCAACCCCCACAATTTCCTTGACGGGTATTATTTATGACCAAATGATGACAGCAACTAATTCTGCTTCTCAATGGGTGTATAGTTGGACAGTATCTGTAGCTTCATCTATCACTTCAACAACAGCTACAGTGTCAGGTACTGATTTAGCAGGAAATTACTATATTGGAACAGATAGTATCACTTTTACAGTCATAGACATTACTTCTCCAACGGTAACTTTATCTGATACCGATTCAGACAATATAGTTTTTAACTC
>CENX01090828.1_pt1 | contig 10828 bp, 4 predicted proteins | sample 361321 | NCBI WGS metagenome assembly CENX01 (sample SAMEA2619678, study PRJEB7988) | marine metagenome | isolation source: saline water (ENVO:00002010), including | reverse complement strand
TCTCCAGTTGGATTTACAACAGAACAAACAAGTGAGAGAGTGGTAAAAGATTTATTAGGTGCTGATTTGATTGAAACAAACATCTATACTGGTTTAGGAGTTGATGAAACTAATGAAAAACCAATCAGATGGACAAAACAAAAAGTTGATTTGATTGTAAATGGTGAAATAATTGATAAATCAAGACCTATTTTGGAACCACAAGTATATCCAACTGCTAAAATTATTAGTACTGTATCTTCAATTAGTGGTGTAGGACCAAATAAAGGAATATTTGTTGACAATGTTGATTCATTCTTCTATGAAGAAGGAACTCATATCGAACCTGGTACTCATGTTGAAGATATATCACAATTAAAATACAATATCAATATCAACCAAGTTGATGCACTAATGGTAGAAGGTCAGATAGTTGTAGGAGCTGCTGCAACTGCTATAGTTTCAGCAACAGGTTCAATATCTTCAATTGACATTACTGAACCTGGTAGAGGTTATCAATCAGTTCCAACTGTGAAAATAGCACCACCAGTTGGTTCAGGTACTACAGTGGGGATTGGTTCAACTGCATTCGCTACAGCATCAGTTTCAAATGTTTCTGCTCTTGGCAATGGATTTGTTTCTGGAATTACTTTAAATACAATAGGTCTTGGATATACTAGAAGTAATCCACCTCAAGTTATTATTGAAGAACCACCACTTAAAAAAGAAAAAATAACTTCTATTAATAATGTCGAAGGATTTACTGGAATCATTACTGGTATAAAAGAAGTAACTAATAGTGGACAACTTGGAATTAAATTCTTCTTTAGATGTGAAAGAGCAGGAGAAGTAGCAGATAATTTACAAGTTGGGTATCCAGTTATGATTACTGACACAAACGTAGGTAATGGAATTACTTCGAGAGATGAAGGTGGTGCAGTTGGTATTGGTACTGAATTCTTAGACAATATATACGTTGTTAAATCTCGTGTTGCAAGTGGTAGTGAAAATGGTGAGATAACCTGTGATATATTAAATGGACAAACAACGGGTATACCAGGAGCAGGTGTGACTGGATTCTATAATATAGGTAACACTGGAATAACATCATCATTAGGTCGATTAAGTTGGGGGAGATTATATAATGCTACAAGGTCAGATGATCCAATTTTTATGATGACACAAGGATTCACAGTTAATTCTGGATTAACAACCTTCCCAACAATTCAAAGAAAACACTACACACAGGCATCTCTTAGAGGTTTAAGATCTAGTGGTGCTATAAGAGTGTTTGGACTTTGATTAAATAACCACTATAAATAAAAAGAAAAGTATAATTTTAAGATGTCGGCAATTGTTACTGACCAATTTAGAATTCTGAACGCAAATAATTTTGTAGAATCAGTAGAAAATACAAATAATTCTTACTATGTTTTTGTGGGATTAGCAAATCCTACAGGATCAGGAAGTTTAGTAGGTTATGGTAGATCATCAAATTGGAACTCAAATACACCATCACCAATAGATAGTTTTACATATAGATCACACACTAGTGATACTATGATGTTTGGTAAGAAGGTATCATCTGCAAATATAAGAAGAATTATAAGAAGAATTGATTGGACATCTGGAAATAGATATGAAATTTATAGAGATGATTACAGTGCTTCAAACCCAAGTCCATTAACAGCAGCAAATAGATTATATGATGCGAACTACTATGTACTTAATTCCGACTTTAAAGTTTACATTTGTATTGATAATGGATCAACAGGAGATAACCCTCTTGGAAATGTATCCCAAGATGAACCAACATTTACAGACTTGGAACCATCAAAGGCAGGAAATAGTGGTGATGGATATATTTGGAAGTATCTTTTCACTGTTTCACCTAGTGATATTATTAAATTTGACTCAACTGAATTTATTACTGTCCCAAATGATTGGTCAAGTAGCACAGACTCTCAAATTAGAGCGGTAAGAGAAAATGGTGATTCGTCTGTAAATGAAAATCAAATTAAACATGTTTTCATAGAGAAAGCTGGTAGTGGATATGCAAATGGTTTGAGTCAAGAGGTTGACATAATAGGTGATGGAACTGGAGCAAAGGCAAGGGTAGACGTTGTTAATGGTTCAATAACAGATGTTACTGTTAGTGCAGGTGGTAAAGGGTACAGTTATGGATTAGTGGATTTAGGCACATTAAACAGTAACGTTGGAACATTACAAAAAGCAAAATTAATTCCAATAATTCCCCCTAAATTGGGACATGGTAATGATGTTTATACAGAGTTAGGAACTGATAGAGTCATAGTATATGCTAGATTTGATGATTCAACAAAAGATTTTCCAATAGACACTAAATTTTCTCAAGTAGGTATTGTAAAAAATCCAACAAAAGTAGGAACTGCTATAACTTTTACTAACAATACTTATTCTTCACTACAAGCAGTAAAATTTAGCACTGTTAGTAATACTCCTCAAGTTGGTGAAGAAATAAGACAAGTATTAACAACCGCACCTAATACTGGTAAAGTTGCAACAGGATTCGTTGCTTCTTATGATGTAGAGACTAAAGTTTTAAAATATTTTAAAGATAGGTCACTACAATTCAACAAAACAACCTACGACCATACTGATTATGCAGGTATTTCTACAAGTGGTAGAATTTATGAAATTGAGACAGGAACTAATGCAAATAATATTGAGGGAACAAGTTCTACGTTTAATGGTTCAATTCAAATCAATTTTTCAGGAATAACAACTAATCCCACTGGTAATAAATTAATTAATTTAGGAACCAATTTTGTTTCAGGGTTGTCTGATTCTGAGATAAATAAAGGGTCGGGTGAAATAGTTTACTTAGATAATAGACCATTAATTGTTAGAAACTCCCGTCAAAAGGAAGATATTAAAATCATACTAGAATTCTAAAATGCCACAAAAGACTAATTTAAATATATCACCTTATTATGATGATTTTAATAAGGATGATCAATTCTATAAAATCCTATTTAAACCTGGATATCCTGTACAGGCAAGAGAACTAACTGGTCTACAATCTCTTTTACAGAATCAGGTAGAGGCATTTGGTAAACACATATTTAAAGAAGGTTCAATGGTCATACCTGGTGGTATTGAGTATGATCCTACCTACTTTTCAGCAAAAATTAATTCTACACATTTAGGAATCGATGTATCTGTATATTTGAACAATTTAATATCTAATAATGATGGAAAAGGCACAAGGGTAAGAGGACAAAATTCAGGGATAGTAGCCACAATAAAAAATTTCATTCTTCCTCCAGAGGAAGGAGTTGATGATATTACTATTTTTATAAAATATAATCAATCTGGTAATAGTGGTGAGAGCACTGCCTTTCCTGATGGTGAGGTTTTGATATTAGAAGATAGTTTAACTTATGGAAATACAACTTTAAATATTGAAGAAACTGTCTTAACTTTAGTTTCTGAAAGTGCAACTGCGACTGGTTCTGCTTTTGGTGTAAACAAAGGAGTTTATTTTTTACGTGGATTATTTGTAGACGTTCCAACATCTTTGATTGTATTAGAACCATATTCAAACAGTCCTTCATATAGAGTTGGTTTTCAGATTATAGAAGAAGTTATTAATGCTAATGACGATTCTTCTCTTTACGATAATGCAAAAGGATTTACTAATTTTGCTGCTCCAGGTGCAGATCGATTTAAAATAAGTGTTAAATTATCTAAAAAAAGTTTACAAGATTATGATGATACCAATTTTGTAGAATTATTCAGAACTACAGAGGGAGAAACTAAAAAACTACAAGACCAAACAGTTTACTCAGAACTTAAAAAGTATTTTGCAAAAAGAACTTATGATGAATCAGGCAACTATTCAGTAGAACCATTTAGAGTAAATACACAAAATTCTTTAAATGATGAAGTAGGATCAGGTGGATTATATACTGCAAACCAAAAGACTGACAAAGGAAATGATCCTTCAGAGGATTTAATGTGTGTCAAGTTATCACCAGGTAAAGCATATGTTAAAGGTTTTGACGTATACCTACCAGGAACCACCGTTGTAGACGTAGAAAAACCAAGAGATACTAAAACTGTCAAAGCAGCATCTATCCCATTTAGTATGGGTAGTATGATAAAGGTAAATCGTGTTAATGGAACTCCTTTTATTAATATTGGAGGTAATGATACTAATGTCATTGAACTAAGAAATAAAAGAGTAGGAACTACTCATGGTACAACTGTTGGTACAGGACTTACTATCGGAGAAGCAAGAGTCTATTCATATGGTTCTGATACATCTTATACTGGTCAAACTACAGAATTTGATTTACACTTGTATGATATTCAAACATTTACAACATTAAAGGTAACTAGTTTAACCAATTTTACTGAAAAAACTAAAGGAACAAGAATTAGAGGATTAGCTAGTGGTGCTATTGGATATCTTGCTTATCAGGCAAATTCTACTGGTGCAAATGAATTAACACTCTCACAAACAACAGGAACATTCATAACAGGAGAATCAATTATTTTTAATGAAAGTGATTCTACTGAAAATGTTTCAATTAAATCAATAATTCAATATACAACTGATGATATAAAATCTGTATTCCAAAGCAAGTTCTCTGCTGGTATTGCAACTTTTCATGCCAATACTGTTCTCTATGATCGTGTTCTACCTAATTTTTCATTATCAGATGAATTAAATGTTGTTGGTACTGCTGCAAGTGTAGCAAATAGAAGTTTTGCAGGTGTGGGTATCAATACACTTTCAATAATTTCATATAGTAATAAAAGTTTTGAAGACCCTAACTATAACGAAATTAGTAGTATTTCTGCAGATGGAAAAGTATTAGAATTAAGTACTACTACAAATGTAGCTGGTATAAGTACGGGAACTATTAATGCTGGTAAATCTACTTTTAGGATTAAAGTTCCTAAAATTTTAAACATCGGAAATTCTGGTATATTTACCAAACTACCTAGAACCGTTATCTCAAATGTAGACACTTCCGCTTCTAATTTAATAATTAGTAGACAAATAACAAATCAAAATGTAAGTAGCAGTGCTCTTTCACTTAACACACAGGCGGGATTAGATGCCTCCGTAGGTATAACAAGTGCTTTCTTTGAACCATTTGATTCTGAAAAATATTCAATTACATATCAAGATGGTGTAATCGAACCTCTTACATCAGATCAAGTTACAATAACTAATGGTGGAAATGATATTTCTTTCACAGGATTATCAAAAGCAACTGCAAGTGAAGTTACTGTTAACGTAACATTGAAAAAAGTAGGTGCTTCTAGTAAATCAAAAGATTATTTAAGAAGTCAAGAATTAGAAGTTACACGTACTTCAGGTGTTAATACTTTAAATGGTCTTGCGATACATAACGGATATGGATTACGTGTTGAAGATAAAGAAATATCTTTAAATGTTCCTGATGTAAATAAAATTATTGCTATCTATGAGTCAAAAAATACTGCTAAACCAGTATTAGATACAGTAAAATTTGTATCTGGACTAAATCTAAACACAAATGCAATAGTAGGTGAAAAAATAATTGGTGCTGATAGTAGGGCAATAGGGCAAATAGTTAATCTTCCTAATGCTACTGATGTAGAATTTGTTTATTTAAATGGAAATAAATTTGTTGTTGGTGAAGTTGTCACCTTTGAAGAGTCTGCAACTGAGACTATATTGCAACAAATAGTAGTTGGAAACTTTATCGATAGAACAGAAAATTATATTCTAGATAAAGGACACAAAGCACAATATTGCGATTATTCTAAAATTGTTAGAAAGGCAAAAACAGCGATACCATCTAAAAAATTATTAATTATATTCGATCAATATCAAGTAGCAAGTGGTAATACTGGGGATTTCTTCTCTGTAAATTCATATACAAAAGATAGGTATACCAATGATATTCCATCTGTCAATGGTATTAGAACTACAGATATTCTAGACTTTAGACCAAGAGTAAATCCGTTTACAATTGGTAGTTCAGCAGCATCTCCTTTCGCATTCTCTAGTCGTGCTTTTGAATCTACTAATCCATTTGTTATAACACCAAATGAAAGTTCAATTTTAGGATATAGTTATTACTTAGGTAGAGTTGATAAATTAGTCATTAATCAATATGAAGAAGTACAATTAATAAAAGGCGAATCATCAGATGTTCCAGCATCTCCGACTGAGGTTGGTAATTCAATGGAAATTGCTACAATATCTTTACCACCTTATCTATTTAATACTGTCAAAGCACCTAATATTCAGTTACAAGATAATAAGAGATTCACAATGAGAGACATTGGTGCACTTGAAAAAAGAATTGAAAATTTAGAGTTAACAACATCTTTAAATGCACTTGAAGTTAACGCTCAGTCCTTTGAGGTGAGAGATGCTGATGGTCTTAATAGATTTAAAACTGGAATTGTTGTTAATAGTTTTTCTGATAGAAACTTTATTGACTTTACACCTGAAACAGGTTCACGTTGTGATGTGGATGTAATCAATAAAGAATTAATAAGTGCTGTTGACTTTTGGTCAATAAATCCAGAGTTAGCTCTAAATCCTAGTATTGATATAGATGCTGCCGATTTAAATTCTAATTTAAAATTACTAGATACAAACTGTAAAAAAACTGGTGATTTAATTACATTAGATTATGCAGAAGTAGATTGGTTAACGCAACCACAAGCAACTGAAGTTGAAAATGTAAACCCATTCAATGTCATTGTATTCATGGGTGGTATTATTTTAGATCCTCCATCAGATAATTGGACTCGCACTCTTTATCTTAATAATGATAGATTTGAATCTTCAGGTGCTAGATGGACTGAACAAGCTAATGATGAGTTTATTAAAACTATAAACGAAACACCTCTCGGTGAAGCTGGTTCGGGTCCAGTTGTGCAAGATATTCAAGATCCAGATTATAATCATTATAGAAGAAGAATAAGAATAACAAAAAGACTTGTTGCTCAAACTCAAGAATTTAAAAGAACATTTACGAATGTTTTAGAAGGTCCTAGTCATGAATTTGATTACGTTGAAAGTGTAAAAGTAACTTCTGCAGTTGATCCGTTCATGCGTTCTAGAAACGTATTCTTCAATGCAAATGGATTAAGACCTTTAACTAAACATTTTCACTATCTCGATAATGGTATTCCTGATATTATTCCTAAATTAGTTGAAATTAATATGGTTTCTGGTACTTTCAATGTTTTTGAAAATGCTAAGATAGAAGTTAACGGTGAGCAAATCGGATTTATAAGAATACAAAAACCAAATCACAAGTTTGGTGATGCTTCAAGACCAGATGTAGGTGCTGGTTTAGGTTCTCCGTCAGTTTTAGTTGAAGAATATACTGTTGATCCATATGACAATACAAGACCATCTCCATCAGATTCTTATTCTGCAACATCAAAACTTTTGAATATTGATACAATATCACTTGCAAATGTAGAAAAATACTTTGGTTATATTACTAAAGGTGCAAAAGTAATTGGTGAAAAAAGTGGTGCTGTTGCAACTGTAAGTAGTATTGACTTATTCAGTGATAACTGGGGAGATTTACTTGGAGCATTTTTCTTTAGAAATCCAAACACAACACCAAAACCACCTACTGTTTTTGCAACAGGTACAAAAACATTTAGAGTAACAGCAGCAGCAGAGGGCACTATACCAGTGCCAGGAAGCACTGAACATGCTAGTGATGCATCTGGGACATTTACAGGAACAGGAACCATACAGACCACTGTAACTAGCACTGTTACAGTAAGAAATCCACCCCCACCATCTTTCACTCGTCCAAGTGAAACAGTTCAAAAAACTAATTTAAATTATAGAGAAGAAAAACAAAAATATCTTGCTCCTCACAGAGATCCATTAGCACAATCTTTTACTGTAGATGAAACTGGTGCATTTTTAACTTCTTTTGATGTATATTTTAGATCTAAAGATCCATTAGCAAAATTATTTGTAGAATTAAGAGAAGTTGAATTAGGAACTCCAACAAGATTCTTAGTTCAAGATTATGCTCAAATTGCTGTCAATCCAAATAATATTAATATTTCCGATGATGCATCTGTAGCAACAACTCTTAATTTCCCATCACCGATATATTTGGAACCAGAAAAAGAGTACGCTTTAGTATTCTTATCACCTGCTTCGGATAAGTATGAAATGTGGGTTGCTACAATGGGTCAAAAGACTGTTGGTACAACTACTTTACCAGACGTTCAGAACGTAATTGTTTCAAAACAATATATTGGTGGTAGTTTGTTTAAATCTCAAAATGGTACAATTTGGACTGCAAGTCAATATCAAGACTTAACTTTTAAATTACGTAAAGCTTCATTTGTGGATTCTGGAACCACAACTTTCTATAATACACCAGTAGAAGCAGGTGATTTAAACACTCAAGTTTTACCTACAAACCCAATACATACACTTCCTAGAAAATTAAAAGTAGGTATTGATGGCACTGGTGCAAATAGAACAGTTTCTAATTTACCAATAGGTAGAAAGATAAGTTCTGGTACTGCTGGTGATGCTGAAAACAATAGTATAACAGGAATCATAGAAGGACAAGGTTCAGTTATAACTGGAACCGAAATTGTTAACGGTGGAACTGGATATTTACTATCACCATCTCAAAACAATATTCCTCTAGTTTCTTTAACTGGAAATGGAACAAATGCAACTGCTAATTTAACTTTAACAGGTGAAGTTATAACATCAGTTTCAATACAATCTGGTAGTTCTGGGTATAAAATAGGTGACGTTCTTACAATCGATAATACAAATGTCAATGTTAAGAGAGGTTCTGGATTTAAATTAATCGTAACTGCTATCAATCCTCAGTTCGATACAATTTATTTAACTGACGTACAAGGTGATTCATTTACCAATAACGAAGATTTAGTTACTTATGGTGCTAACAATGATACTAGAGCTGTTATTACTGGTGTTAAAGTAAATGGAGCATCATCATTGTCTAGTGGTGATTTATATACAGGAAAAGTTATAGAAGTTACTCAATATAATCACGCTCATCATGGTGCAACAAACCAAGTTGATATTAAGAATGTTAAACCAGATACAACGTTAGTTTCTACCACAACTGATCTAACCGCAGATGGAACTACAGTATCATTAGGTAATACTTCACCGTTTTCTAGTTTTGCTGGACTAACAACTGATAGAGGTGAAGCATTAATGGGAGAGGAAATTGTATCTTATGTTGTAGGCACGGGTCAACTTACATTAACAAGAGGTATTTTAAACACTACAGCAACGACTCATGAAACAGGATCAACTATTCAAACTTATGAAATTGCTGGAATGCCATTAGTCGGAATCAATACGACACACACAGTTCCTACTAATACTACACTTAAGAATGCTTCTAATATTGATAATTATTATCTTGAAGTAGATATTGCTGGTATTTCACCTGCAAGAACAGGTAAATCTCTATTATGTTTTTCAAATGAAAAAGGAATAGGTGGTAGTAACGTTAAAATATCACAAAATCATCAGTTTAGTTCATTAACACCACAATTTAATGTAATAACACCTGGTAGCACTACTAGTATTAACGCATCATCTAGAACTATTAGTGGAACAAGTGCTAATGGAACTGAAATTTCATTTATAGATCAAGGATTTGAACCAGCAATACTTAATGAAACTGTATTCTATCCAACTCCAAGATTAGTTTGTTCAAAAATAAATGAATCATCTAAACTTACAAATTTGCCAAGAAATAAATCATTATCTCTTAATGTGAATATGAGTTCTTTAGATCCTAATTTATCACCTGTTTTAGATGTTAAAAATGCAACATTTATTTTAGGTAGAAATAAAATCAATAATCCGATTGGTATTGAAAATTATGCTTCTGATAGTAGAACAAATCAATTAGAGGATGATCCACATGGTTCAATATTCATAACTGAAAGAGTTAATTTAAAACAACCAGCAACTTCTCTCAAGGTATTAATAGGTGCAAGTGTTCAACCAGAAGCAGATTTTAGAGTATTTTATAGATTATTCAGTGCTGATTCAAGTGAAGTTTCACAAACATACAGACCTTTTCCTGGTTACAAAAATATGATTGATACTGATGGTGATGGATTCGGAGATTCTGCTATCGATTTATCTTTAAATGATGGAAGAGCGGATAAGTATGTTGAACCTAATGCATTTGATAAATTTTCAGAATATCAATTTACTGCAGATAATTTAGAGCAATTTGGTGGTTTTGTAATTAAGATTGTCATGACATCAACTAATGAGTCATATCCAGTGAGATTAAAAGACTTTAGAGTATTAGCATTAGCATGATACCAGTTGAAGGACACAAAAATTTATTTCGTGATGAAAAAACTGGTGCCATAATAAATATGGATACTGCAGGTTATTCAAATTATATGTCTGATAAAAGAAGAAATTCTGATAAACAGACAGAAATGGATGCCATGAAAGAGGAACTTGAAACTCTTAAATCGATGTTAAATGATCTTGCCTCAAAGATAACATCATAGTAAATATAAATACTTTTTAGATCTGAATTGCTAACTTAGATGGCAGATATCAAAGTCAGAGTAGGACAACAGAATGCAACCAAGGTGATATCATCACTAGCGGGTGCTGGAACCCTCTCTCTTACAGAATTAAGTGACGTAAATGCCCAAACATTGTCCAATGGTATGGTATTAGTATATAATGGTGTGACGAAAAAATTTGATGCAACATTGGAGTTGACTCCAGGTGCAGGACAGAACTTAGACATCAATGGGGGTAACTTTTAATGGCCAGTATTAT
>CENX01105740.1_pt1 | contig 10835 bp, 9 predicted proteins | sample 361321 | NCBI WGS metagenome assembly CENX01 (sample SAMEA2619678, study PRJEB7988) | marine metagenome | isolation source: saline water (ENVO:00002010), including | reverse complement strand
TGTAATTGTTTAACTGTTCTTTTTAACTTATTGCTATTTTCATATATAACTACAGTCCCTTTAATATTTTTCATATTTTCAATTCGCTTCCTTCTACCTTTTTTAGGAGGCAAAAAACCTTCAAATAAAAACCTGTCAGTTGGCAATCCAGAACTAACTAAAGCAGCTAAGACTGCCGAAGGACCAGGAACAGCCTCTACTCTAGAACCAATTTCAACTGCTTTTCTTACCAGTTTATACGCCGGGTCTGAAATTGCTGGGGTTCCAGCATCTGTTATTACGGCCACGTCTTGACCAGACATAAGAATTTTACCTATATGAGAAATACGTTGAAACTTATTATGCTCAAAATAACTTATCATTTTGGTATTAATAGTATATTTAGTTAACAATACTTTTGATCTTCTTGTATCTTCTGCAGCAATTAGACTTACTGAATTTAAAGTACTTACAGCTCGGTAAGTTATATCGTCTAGATTTCCAATTGGAGTAGAGACAATAAATAAGGTTCCAATGTCTTTATTACGCAATTTATATGTTTTTCAAACAATGTTTAATTGCTTCTAATCCAGTATCTATATCGCCTTTAGTTATATTTAAATGAGGTCTAAACCTTATTGACTTTTTACCAGACCCTAAGACTATTACTTTATTTTCCATAAGCATTGAAGCTAATTTATCTCTACTATCAGAATCTTTAAGGTCAAATGCACAAAATAATCCTTTACCTCTTACATTTGATACTAAATCAGAAAATTCGTTCTGAAGATTCGCTAATTGCCCTAGAAGATATTTACCATTTTGCTTTGCGTTATCTACAAGACTTTCACGCTCTATTATTTCTAAATAAATTGTAAATCGAACCATATCCACAAGGTTTCCACCCCATGTAGAGTTAATCCTGCTCGATTCATGAAAAACGTTATTTTCTACTTCATTGATTCGATTTCCAGCAAAAATACCACAACATTGAGTCTTTTTACCAAAACTTATAATGTCTGGCTCCATCGGCTGGCACCTAGTAAGGCTTCCGCACTCACAGCTAATTTTACATAAATGCTGATGAGCCCACATTTCTCCTGTAATACCGACCCCTGTTTGAACTTCATCAAAGACTAAAAGTATATCATTTTCTAAGCATAAATTTTTAAGAGCAATTAAAAATTCTGGTCTAAAATGATTATCTCCGCCTTCACCTTGTATTGGTTCAATAATTATACAAGCTATGTCATGAGGATTTTCCTGAATAGAATCTTTAACTTGCTTAAGGGAGATACTTTCTCTTCTCATAACATCCTCTAAATTTTTTTCATCTAAAGGGAAATTTATATTTGGCGTTGAAACACGAGGCCAATCAAATTTGGGAAAATATTTAACCTTTCTAGGGTCAGGTGAATCTGTCAAAGATAAGGTGTAGCCAGAGCGACCATGAAAACATTTTTCAAAATGTAAAACTTTAGAACCTAATTCTCCATTTCCCTTTTGAATGTTTTTCCTAACCTTCCAATCAAAAGCAGCTTTTAAAGCATTTTCAACAGCTAAAGCTCCTCCAGATACATAAAAAGAATGAGGAAGATAATCTGGCTGAGCGACTCTTCCCATTGTTTCAACGAATTCAGCCATAGCTAAGGAATAAATATCTGAGTTTGTAGGCTTATTAATAGCGCTGGCCATTAATCTATCTTTGTTTGCTAAAACATAAGGATGATTATAACCAACTGATAACGAAGCAAACATAGAAAACAAATCAAGATATTTTTCACCACTTGTACCATCTACTAACCAGCTACCATGACTCTTTTCTAAATCGATGACAGGCGACATGCCGTCAGCAAGCATATGTTTACCAATTACTTTATGGACATCACTATATTTCATTCTAATCCCCTAAATTAAATTCTATACCCTGAGCCAGAGGTAAATCAGATCCCCAATTAATAGTATTTGTCTGTCTGCGCATGTACTGTTTCCATGAGTCCGAACCTGACTCTCTACCACCGCCGGTCTCTTTCTCTCCACCAAAAGCACCACCGATCTCTGCACCAGATGTACCAATATTTACATTTGCGATACCACAGTCACTACCAACTGAAGATAAAAATGCCTCTGCATTTTTGATATCTAAGGTAAAAATAGCTGATGACAAACCTTGAGGAACATTATTGTGCATTTTAATAGCTTCTTTAAGATTCGAAAATTTCATCGCATATAAAATTGGTGCAAATGTCTCTTCCTGTACAACATCCCACTCATTTTCTGCTTCGATAATCGTAGGCTCGACAAATGTACCCTCGTCAATTATCTTATTACCACCATAAAGGACTTTACCTCCATGAGATTTTGCTTTTTCAATAGCTGAAAGATAGTCAGATATAGCATTCTTATTTATTAATGGGCCCATTAAAGTGCTTTCTTTTAGGGGATCACCTATCTTTACTTGATTGTAAGCTGAAATTACTCTATCGATAAGGCTATCATAAATAGATTCATGAACTATTATTCTTCTCGTACTAGTACATCGCTGACCAGCAGTACCGACAGCACCAAAAACTATAGCAGGAATTACCATCTCCAAATCTGCCGTTTCATCGATAATTATACAATTATTCCCACCAAGTTCAAGTATAGTCTTTCCAAATCTTGATGATACAATCTCACTTACATGCCTACCCATATTTGTTGAACCAGTAAAAGAAATGAGAGGAACAGACTTATCATTTATTAAAGATTCACCAACGGTTGATCCACCACCAATTACTAGACTAAATATATCAGGAACATCATTTACTTTTAAAACTTCATTACAAATATTTTGCACTGCTATTGCGCATAAAGGCGTTTGTGAAGATGGTTTCCATATGGTTGTATTGCCACAAATTGCAGCTATGAAAGCATTCCAGCTCCAGACCGCAACAGGGAAATTGAAAGCACTAATAACTCCAACCGGGCCTATAGGATGCCATTGCTCATACATTCTATGCTGGGGTCTCTCTGAGTGCATTGTTTTACCATAAAGCATTCTAGATTGACCAACAGCAAAATCAGCAATATCAATCATTTCTTGGACTTCGCCGTCACCTTCTTGTTTTATTTTTCCCATTTCTAAAGCTACTAAACTACCTAAGGGATCTTTATAGTCTCTTAAAGCTTCGCCCATTTTGCGTACTAATTGCCCACGAATTGGCGCGGGGACTTTTCTCCATTCATCGTAAGCTTCTAAAGACTTCTTTACAATTGAATTATAGTCTTCAGTCGTGGATTCATATACTGAGGCAATAATTTCACCAGTCGATGGATTTAGTGATGACAATTTTTTTCCATTGCCACTCTCTACCCATCCATTAGGACCGGAGCAGGCACCATAATTATCATTATTGATATTTAATTTTTTTAGAAATTCATTCATATTGATTTTACCTTATTATAATGATGCCACAACATCTTTAACTGCTTCTGAGAGTTTGTCAATCTGCTCACTTCCAATAGTAAGGGCCGGCGCTAGCCTTACAGTTGTATGATGAGTTTCTTTCGCATAAACACCTCTATCCATCAAACCAACAGAGACTTTATGCCCATCTAAATACTTTTCATTAAACATTTCAAAAGCGGTAAGCAGACCTTTGCCGCGAACTTCTTTAATCTTCTCAGGAAATTGACCTTGAATATTTTTAAGATTGCTTATGAGCTGAGCTCCTCGAGTTTCTGCTTTTTCTGCTAGATTTTCATCAACCATTACCTTTATAGCATAAGTACCGACAACCGATGCTAATGGATATCCACCAAAAGTAGAACCTTCGGAGCCAGGCGTTAAAACACCTAAAACGTCATCTCTTCCAGCAACAAAAGATACGGGTAAAATACCACCGCCAGCAGCTTTACCACATCCCATAATATCAGGCTTAACTCCAAAAAGCTGATGGGCAAAGTTTCTGCCTGTTCTTCCAAAACCAGTTTGGACCTCATCCATTGAAAGTAAAATATTATGTCTCTTACACAATTCTGAAACTTTTACAAAATAGTCATCATCTGGCACTACAACACCGGCTTCGCCCTGTATAGGTTCAACCATGTAAGCAGCAATAAACTCACCTTTTTCTTCAAATAAACTTTGAAGTGCCTCGATATCATTATAAGGTACCAATTCAATTCCAGGAACAAAAGGTCCAAAATTTTCTTTAGCATCAGGGTCATCTGAAAAAGACACAGCTGATAGAGACCTACCATGAAAGTTACCAGTCGCACCAACCATTATAGCTTTATTTGCTGGGATACCTTTGACCTCATATCCCCACCTTCTACAAATTTTAAATGAAAGTTCCCAAGATTCAACACCTGCAACTTTGGGTATAACTCTGTCCATGCCAGTGATTGCAGTGGCGGAGAGAAGAAAAGCACTCATATATTTGTGTCTTATTGATCTCGGCACAGTGGGTAATTTTTCTTCTTGTAAATGTTTTATAACAGCATGAACTATTGTTTGATTTAACTGACCTTGATTTACCGCAGAATAGCAACAGAGACCATCAAGAATTTCTTCCTCGATGTATTTATTTATATCTTCAGGATGGGGCTTTCTAGCAATTAATGTTGAAGAATCTTTTACTTTTGAGATTACAACGTTCTCTAAAGGAGCATAATTTTGGCCACCCTTTTGTTTTTCAATTTTCTCATGATCATGAGGTGTCAAGTCTCCTATTCTAACGCCATTGACACTCAAATTATCTCCAAAACCATCTATTAGGACATCAGACATTCTTTACTCCAAATCCTATGTAATTAAAAAAAAGACCCAATATTTGATTTATTCCTCTTCTTCTAGAGAATTGGGATTAACTGATTGTACGATTTCTTTATCATTTTCTCGAAAGGCAGCGTAACCAAGCACGCTAATAATTAAAATTAATACCCAAAAAGTAGCGTAATTATAGTCATTTCCGGAGAAAGTTATCAAATCAGTAAAGCGACCAATTAAAAGTGAAATACGGCCCATTACAGCAAAGCCAAAAGACGCACCAAAACTTATCATTAAAAAGTAAATGCCTATTTTTGAAGCTTTGCCTAAAAGACCTTTATGTTCTTTTGAAAAATAAAAATAAAGGAGTCCACAAATGGTACCAACAAAAATGATTAAGTTATTAAACACTGATGGCGAAGATAGGCTAAATATTGGCAAGCTAAAGTCAAAAATATTTACGGCAGTTCCTTTAATTTGCCCAATAACATTTGAGTTTAAGTACCCATAAGCTTTTAAACCTGCTGCCATACCTACAACGTATGCAATACCCCATCTAGCCATCCAACTAAAGCTAGGTATTAGACTCATAAGCATCATTATCCCGAGTATTAGAGGAATTAAATAAATGAGATGCTGATCATGCCCTTTGTCAATACCTCCTTCTGGAAAAATAGAGCTAGAAAAAAAACTAAGTATATTATAAATAGTATAGGTAATAGTATCAGGGTCATAGTGTTTGGCAGGAAAAAGGCGCCCAAATAAGTTAGGCTGAAGTTGAGTCCAAAAACCTAGAGAGAGCAAATACCCAGCAGATACACCAACAAATAAATGTTCAGCTATTTTATAAAATGGATTATCTTTGTAAAGGTATGAAAAAATACCAATCGTTAAAAATGAAGCAACCCAGGCACCTAATAAAGCAGAAAATTCCATGATCTACCCTTATAACCTTAATACTTCCTTGACCTTTTACGATCAATAAAGTAAGAAATATTGCCAAGTACAATAAATAAAACTATAACAAGATGGGCTACCGACTGAGCATCCATTCCACTAGTAGCGGACCCTTTTTGTTCAATTAATGACTCATATTCAGCAGCGCCAGGCATGCCAGCTAAAACCCCAACCATTTGTCCAGATTGAACATAAGGCATGACCTCATTGACTTGTATGGATGTTACCCCAGAACTCATTGGAACACCGGTCGGATCCGCAGCATACTGAACCCACTCTATTGTACCAGGGTATCCGGCAGATGCACTAAAAAGAAAATCGAAATCTTTAAAATTTGTTATGCCGTCCATCATTGGTATATCATCAACCTTGGTTTGCCTAGCATCAACTGAGTATAATTTTCTTATGTTACTTACAATCCCCTTAACAACGGCTTCTCCTCCAGGTCTATAACCAAGCAAAACGTAATCCAAACCATATTTTTTATCAAATTCACCTACTGCAACTTGATTTAATGCATCCTGGGCCATGAACTGACCATCAGGCCATAGGCAAGTCACGTAAACTTTATGATCATTTCTAAACAAGTGCCTCATCATACTTATGGCCATCGGATGATTCTCAGGTTTTGTGCTTGGACTATACTCAATTGATAGTAAAACATTTGAACCCTGAGGCAAGGCCTCGACCGCATCATATACACTTTTTGAGGTATCTGTAGCGCGAATAGGAAGACCAATCGGTACTAATAAAGGAATAATAACTACTACTGCAATAATTATAAATATCCAGCGCCTATCAATACTACCAATCTTTAAAAAGATATTTTCAATGTTACTCATACTACTATTCACCGATATAAGACCTTTCGATACCTAAAATATAACGTATTGATGTTGCAAAAATACCAAGCCCAATCCCAATCATGATAGCTCTGGCACCAGCAACATTAGGGTAGTAATAAATCCATTCTTGGATAGAAGGAAGATAAAATATACCAGGCTGATCAACGGGCCACCCACTAATAATACCGCCAATAGTTACTAAAGACAGACCGACAGCAACAAAGACAAAAGTAACTCTCATGTCCATTTTTAAACTATTAATATAAATTCCAAAACATAGTACAATTAAATACATAATAAACCACGAAGATATAACCCCTCCAATTGGGACTCTACCTACCATTATGATTATACCGGAAACTAATAAAAGAGTTGCTTCAAAATTTCTAATTCTGAATGCTCTGTAAGAGGCAGAAGCAACAAAAAATGCTAAAAGAGAAAACATTGTAGCAGACATAGGAGAAAATACATAGTCAAACATCCATTTAAACAATGTCCCATCTGAGGTGACGTGAGCTCCCCACTGAGCGACAGAATCATCTACGCCTTTAACAAAAAAACCAGCAATTATAGCAAAGACAAATCCAAAAACAGCGACCACACTATATTGCCAACCTGGTTTTTGGTAGAGCACTTTTTGAATTTGCAACTTTATTAAGTTTAATGCTCCAAGAATAATTGCAAAACTAGCTAAGACATCAAACCACTGGGTGGCATCATCTCCTATAAACTCTTTTATATTAGGTTGATCAATAAACCAACCAAAGAGAGTGATAGAGCCAATTAGACCTACAATAAAAATAGGAATTTGCCTTTTCCAGAACATTTATTACCTTATCGTTAAATATTTTGAAATATTAAAACCAAAACCAGTCGTTTCATACAAAATCATTAGGATGGTTGAAATTACCATTACGGCTATTACGGCGAGCTTGATCATATCTTGACCTTTCACACCGCCTATCAATTCAGGCTTTTTGCTAAGGTAAGCACTAGCAGCAAAAAACTCTTCACCAATTAATGTATAATCACAAGCGGTCACGAAAAATGGAATTTGCGCTTGAGATGCAGTTCCTGCAATTTGAATTGCACCGATGGAATTACCCGTTTCAGCAAGAATTAAAGATTCTGCATAAAACTTACCCATATACATGCAGGCAGCGGGTTTTTCACGAACCATTATTCCATTAACTCCCGCAGCATATGCAAATTGATCGTCAGTTAAATAGTGCACCATGTCTTCATTAAACATATCTGGTCGTCCCTCTACAGTGTATGCATCTCTACACGACTCTCTAGCAGCCTTCATTACAATTGACCTGGAAACAGGCACATTTAAACTAGTCTCATAACGAGCGGTCATTTTTGCTACATGGCCAAGAACAACAACACCAGCGACAGTCTCTACTTGATCCATATCCTGGATTCCAGGAACATAAAGAATCGGCCTACCCATTTCAGTAGAACGTCCTACGGCCTCTTCAACAGCTTTTAAAGCAGGTATAGGTCTTAAATAAAATTCTTCACCTCTTTCAGCAGCTCTAGTATAATATATCAAGGTCGCACTTAGGGAAAGTATTGAGAAGAGCATGACAATCCTATCTGTTACGAAATAAGGATGTCCTAAGAGCCAATAAATAGCGAAAGCAAGTATAACCATAGCCGTCACAAACCAGAAATGTTTATCTTTCAAATATATTCCTTTTTGCCATCTTTTGAATCTAACATCTCAAGGAGTTCAATTTCATCTAATAATATTGATAAAGTTTCTTTTTTACCTAGAAGATCAGCGGCTCTGTAATAACCATCAGTTTGAATAAAGCCATTAATTATTGGACCCATAAAAACCATCATATGACCACCTAAAGAAGACAGTGGTCGAACCATCTCCAAAAAAAAGATTGTGGGTGTTACAAATCCAGAGTCATGAACTTTTTTTGCCAAGCGATGGATAAAGTCTTTATCCTCTTTTGATAACTCATCGTCAGGAGACTTTTCAGATAGTGGGAACAACTAATCAGTCTCGACTACTTCTAGGTTTGATCTAGGTATTTCAAAGTTCTTTCCATCAATGTCAACAATCGCTATTCTGACCATTGTTTCTGACTCCATCTGTCTAAGTTCAGCAGGCAATTCTTTAACCATTCCTATTCTCCCAAAATTAGGTGATCTAATTACCCTAACAGTACTACCTTCTGTCATTCCTCCAGTTTTGTTCGAATCTATAGTACTTTCATCATCATTACTTGTATTTATGGGAATGATTATTTCTGGCCTTATAACACCAGCACGAATTTGGGTAGCACCATTTATGGAGGCAAGTTTACCAACATTGTTTTTTAAAAGATCAAATGTCTGCTGACCCATTTGAATTTTACCATAACCCTCCGTCACAATTAGGGAGGTAATTAAATCTTCTGATCCGGTAATAGCAACTCCTAAAGTATATCCCAAAATCTCATCTAGATCAAAATAATTGAATCCACCCACAACAATTCCAGCTACCTTACAATCAAGGGCTTTTTTATAAGCTTCTAGACTGATAAAGTTACCACCCACTAAAATTAATCCTTTATGTTCAGCACTAATCATTTCAACACTAATCTCGGAACCTCTATCTTGGGTGAGAACTTTTATTTCACCTCGACTCTCACCACCTATCCCAAAAATACCCTGTATAAATGCACCTTGACTCCTTATTACAACGCCTTCTTTTTCTATTACATCATCAATTACGCCTTCAATATATGCATCAACATCTACTGGCAATGGAGCCTCTCTTATAACTACCTGCCCGGTCAAATCAGATATAGATTCTATTGTGCCACTTACTGGACTATTAACACTTGATTTGAAAAAACCAAATAAACCTTTTGTCTCGGCGATCAATTCATCTTTGCTGACCTTTGACCCAATCCTTGAAACCATTACCTCTTTAACGTCGGAGGCATCAACATTTAGCTGATTTGCTACGTTAACCATTTGTACATTTCCTGGCAGGTCAGTTTTTGCAATTATATCATCTGGATTTACTTTATTACCAACAGAAGCAGATACAGCACCCTTCAGGGGCAGTCTACGTTCTTTTAATATTTTTGTATTTTTTAGTACTTTTAAACCAGGTGTATACGAGTGGGCCATACTATTTCTTTATTTCTGGATATTCATTCATTGCTTCAGACCAGTTCTTAAGGTTTGAAATTCGCTTTGAAGATGAAGGTTCTATTTCAAAGGGCCTACCTCTTCCATCAAAAATAATGCCTACATGGCCACCATAAATCTTGGTAATTATTTTTTCCCCCTGGCCAGCTCCAACATCTATTCCTTTAGCTGGAGTAAGAACAGCTTTAATTTCTTCATAATCAGCCTTAATTCGAGACAATTCACCAAATCGAACTTCAATATCTTTCTTTTCACCATTTTGAAATTCAAGATTTATACGGAGAGGAATTTCAGTACTAGATAGCTTCCCTACAGGTGCAATACACGTTCCTAGCCTAATCAAACAATCTTTTTCAAATACCTCCAATGCGGCAACTCTAGCTTGCTCAGCAATTTCCTCATTTTCAATATTTGCCATTACGCCTAATTGGGGCATCATAAAAATTGAGTCTACAGCTAATGAAGTAATTCCTTCTGGTAAGAAACTATCAATAAGCATTTTTGCTGATTGCTCTCTCCTAGGAGCATGAGATAAAACACCTCCGGAGCCAACTATAAGGTCTAACTCCATCATATCTACAAGCGACTGACCTGAGTCAGACTGCTCAAAAGCATCTGAAATGGTCCTTTCCTTTTGAACCCCTTTCAGATTTACAGCAAATGCTTTATGCTGCACAAAAGACAGCCTTAGTGCCTCCCTAGCGATTGCCTGCTCAATAACAAGTTCCTCAAGACTCTGAGGAACAGTAGTAGGGCGAATCATTTTATTGCCAATTCTATTTGTTAATTCTTTTTCATCTATATCGAAAGGCACCCATCTTAGAACATTTGGAAGCGATGCCTCTGCTAGGACATTACATATAGAATAACTCATTCCTAAATTCGCGCTAACAGTACGATTAAATTGCTCCTGAAATACAGAAAAAATATCTGTTGTAGCACCTCCGATGTCTACGCCGACAACAGATATTTTTTCTTTTTTCGCAACCATTTCAATTAGTGCGCCTACCGCTCCTGGGGTAGGCATAATAGGAGCATCCGTCCAACTCATTAATTTTTTGTATCCAGGTGCCTGCTGCATCACATGCTCCATGAAAAGATCATGTATTTTGTCTCTTGAAGGCTTGAGATTTTCCTGC
>CENX01211963.1_pt1 | contig 10844 bp, 12 predicted proteins | sample 361321 | NCBI WGS metagenome assembly CENX01 (sample SAMEA2619678, study PRJEB7988) | marine metagenome | isolation source: saline water (ENVO:00002010), including | reverse complement strand
ACTTTCGGGGCCTCGTTCCAGTAGCCGAAAATCGGCAGTGATGGGTGCGTGGCACCCTCGAGTAGGCCTAAGCTTGATTACAGCGGAGGCCTTTACCTTCATGAACGCTCCTGATGGATTTTCATTGTGAAACATGTCAGATAGGTCATGAAAGTCGGCGTTTTTGGGCTTGATCTACGAAGCGGATATGTGTGAGTGCCCCCACAGGAGACTGTGTCTGGACGTCTGTTGCCCTCGGAAGATCCGATAGCAGAGAGCGTATTGGAGTGGACCATCATGAGAGACTCCAGAGACATACGACAGCTGATGGTTTGGTTGGAAGAGTCAGAAGGGAGGAAAGAGAGGGCTATCTTCATGAGTCGGGCTCTGGATCTGATGGATGAAATCCAGTACGCCCTAAGTAGATTGGACGAGCTGAGGTGAAGGCTTGCGTTCGCTTATACTGGCCGGAGGGAAGTCATCTAGGATGGGCAGTGACAAGTGCCTGGTGGAGGTGGATGGGGTAACATGTATCCAGAGAGTTGCTATGACTCTCGCAGAAGCCGGACTGGAGCCAATCAGAATTTCTGTTGCGTCTCCTGAGCACATGGAGGCGTACGGTAGGACACTAGACTCCTCCCTACAGATTGAGTGGGTGATAGATTCGAATCCTCATTCGGGTCCCGTCGAGGCCATACTGGAAGCGTTGTTAGATCCTTTCTGCAATGACCCTCTGCAGATATCGCCTGTTGATGTTCCTTGGCTCGAAATGGGACTTCTTGTGGAGCTCGAGAATATGATTGAGGATTGCAAGATCGCTATGCCTGTTTGCTCGGGTAGAACACATCCTTTGCTCGCTCTGGTTAGGCCAGAAGTAGCTCAATTGATAGGAGATAGTAGGAGGCCACTGAGAGAGCAGTTCATTGAAATGAGCCATGTCCTAGTAGAGGCGGATGAACGGGCCGTCAGGAACGTAAACCAACCCAGCGATCTATGGTGATACCCTTCCTGAGGATATATCATCCAGTACCTTAGGATATAGTTCGTGCTCGGCTTCCTTGATTCTCTCGCTGAGTGTTTTGACAGTGTCAGAGTCAAGAACTGGGACCTCCCTCTGTTCGATGATAGGTCCGGAATCCACGCCCTCATCCACGAAATGCACGGTGCACCCCGATACTCTGGCTCCCGCTTCCAGGGCGTCTCTCTGAGCATGAGCGCCTGGAAAATCTGGGAGTAGCGAGGGATGTATATTGACTAGTCTACCCTTCCAACGCGACACAAAAGAGCTAGTGAGTATTCTCATGTATCCACTGAGAACTACTAGCTCAATATCCTTGGAGTCGATGATATTCATGATTTGTTCTTCGTGGACACTTCTCCTTTCGTCGCCCTTGAGATCTTTAGGCAGGGGAATAGCGACAAAATCCACTCCATAATCTCTGGCATGGCTCAAACCCCCTGCCGACTCTGAGTCGGCTATCACCAGTGTTGTGGCGTGTAATCTGGTTCCTCCCTCTTGATGCTTCAACAGCGCTTGAAGACCTGAGCCCCCTCCTGATATCATCACTGCCAGGCGGAGGGGCGAGTCTGGAGTGGCTTTCCTAGGAAGGATGTATTCGCCGCTCACGCTGTTCTGAAGGCGACTCTGGATTTCATGTTACTCATTGCTTGGTCCATGAGAGATATCTAGGCGTCTTAACTTAAAGCAACGGCCTCCAGGAGACACACGGGGAGAGTATGGAAAGACTCGAGACTGTGGAGGAAATTGTGGAGGAATACTCCATCTCCAGCAGCCCATCTAAAAGCAGATTATACACCATACTGGGAAGTCTCTTCGTTGTGTTTGCCATAATCGGAATATGGATTCCTGGATGGCCCACGGTCTCTTGGGCGGTTCCCGCGGCTTACTTCTTCTCGATATCAAGCGAGAGACTTTTCCGATGGACCCTTACAAACGACTACTTCGGACCTGCTATTTTCGAGTACTACGCAACTGGGAAGACAATTCCCAAGCACGCCAAGTATGGAGTCGTCTCACTGATTGGGATAATGAGTGCCATATCTGCATACTTCGTTTGGGCGGTATCGACCAAAGGGACCGGTTCTCTCGGGGATCCTTCTTCGTGGGATGGGGCTGACCCTGGGTTCGGAGCAGTTACGGTAATTGTCGTTGGTTTAATTGGGATTTGGTACGTTGGTTTCAGAGTGCCCACAAGAAATTAGACGTGATTTCAGTAAAACACGCGTTTATTACCTCACATCACTGGTTGAGAACATGGTAATGGAGTGTAATATCGACGCTCGAGGAAAGGCTGTGCGTTTGTTCGGGGGATTGGCATCCATAATTGGCGGCCTAAGTATCGCTAGTGTAGCGTACTTCGATGTTGTAGAGCTCCCATATCTCTGGTATGCATCAGCTGGCCTTCTGGCTGGTGGTTCCTTCGGTGTCTTCGAAGGCTGGTCGGGATGGTGTGTTGCTAGGGCAATGGGAATCAGGACGCCAATCTAATCGTGAGCAGTTCCTCCTTAGTACCAACTAAGAATAATTTCAATTGGTCTGGTCCCCAGCGAGAGTCATGCAACTGCCACTAGAGGGAGTGAAGGTCCTAGATTTGTCTAGGATACTCGCAGGTCCCCACGCCGCCCAGACATTGTCCGACATGGGGGCTGAAGTTACGAAGGTAGAGGCTCCTTGGGGAGATGACTCCAGAACCTGGGGCCCTCCCTTCCAGACAGGGTTCGATGGCAAGGAGGTGTCCTCATACTTCCTGTCGTGTAATCGAGGAAAGGAAATAGTGTTTGCAAATATCAAGGAGGAGAGGGAGAGAGTCCTGGAATTGATTAGCGTGGCGGATGTGATAATTGAGAATTTCAGGCCCGGTACGTTCGACAGACTTCTCGGTCCCGTAAGATCCGATCTGATTGTGTGTAGCATATCGGGGTACGGACAAACAGGACCACGGAGGGACGAGCCTGCTTTCGACCTGACCATGCAAGCCAGGAGCGGAATTATGTCAGTGACAGGTGAGGAGGAAGGCGGGCCAGCCAAAGTAGGCGTGGCATGGATAGATGTGATGACTGGGATGAATGCAGTCAGCTCAATATTGGCATGCCTCCTTCAACGAGAGAGAACTGGTCTGGGAGCTAGGATAGATATCTCGCTATGGGACACTGCTATGGCTTCACTCGTTAATCAAGGACACAATGCGCTAGCAGGCATGGAGCCTGGGCGGATGGGCAGTAGTCACCCTAATCTTGTTCCTTACAGGGTCTTTCAGGTCAGTGATGGCTGGTTTGCCATAGGTGTCGGGACTAGTGGGCAATGGGAAAGGCTGGTGGAAGCCCTGTCCCTTGACTCCCCTGAATCATGGATCAAAAATAGCGCCAGGATAGAGAACAGGGAGCTGGTTGAGAGTATGGTGCATGATTCGATTAGGAAACTCACAAGAGCTGATTTGGAAGAGCGCCTTACTGGAGTTCCATGTGCTTCTGTCAATACGGTATCAGAGGCCCTCGATGATCCCCAATCCCATTTCAGGGAGAATGTGAAAGACTACCGTGGAGTCCCTACTCTGGCTAGTCCGTTTAGGTTCATTTCTTCCTCATAGTGCATATCGGTTGTTGATTTTCCAAATAAGGGAATAGTTTTTTCCCGGTGCGATTTATTTCGGTAGCATGGGCATAGCCGGAGATATACTGGGCTCGGTGGTTCGGGACATGGTAGGAGATGCCATGAATGCAGAAGCGAAGGCTATGAAGAAGTCATACGAAGAGAGAAAGGTTGGTGAGGCCACTAGTGGGACAAATAAGCTAGCGAAGGAAAGTGGGCTAACCGCAGATGAAGCAGAAGTGGAGATTTCGAAATCTGAAGAAGCCGCAGAGGAAGAAGTAGCTAACAGTCAGAAGAAGGCGATTACATTTTTCACTATTGTAGGGCTTTCATTCATAGCTCTCTTATGGATTTCGAGCATGTAACAATGGAAGGATGAGAGGATTCCTTCCTAGTGTAGGAACAGGCGGGTCCCTGTGAACAGCATTGAGATGTCATGCTCGTTAGCGGCATCTATCGACTCTTGATCCCTGACCGAACCGCCTGGTTGGACCACGCTCGAGACGCCTATCTCGTTGGCTGAATCTATCCCATCCCTGAACGGGAAGAAGGCATCTGATACCATCATCGATCCCTGTGCTCTGTCTCCCGCTCTCCTGGATGCGATTCTGACGGCCTCTACTCTACTGGTCTGACCCGGTCCCACACCCACGGTAGCGAATCCCGTGGCAGTCTTAGAAACGAGGATGATGGCATTCGACTTGACCTCGGACAATACGGAGCATCCAAATCTGGCTAGAGATACCTGTCCGTCCTCCATCTGTCTATCAGTGACACACTTGGCATTATCCCATTCTATTGCGGGGGGACCCTGTACCTGTGCTAACCAACCTCCACTGACCTGACGAAGGGAGAGTCTCTCGGCCCTAGGCCCCATAGAGTGGAGAGAGAGCATCCTGCGGTTCTTCTTCGAGGAGAGGATCTCTAATGCCTCTGGATGGTATCCGGGTGCTATCATACACTCGAAGAAGTGCCCTCCGATGGCTGCGGCGGTCTCTGGTTGCACTTCCTTAGTGAATGCTATGACACAGCCAAATGCGCTTTCTGGGTCACTGGCCAGTGCGTTAACCCATGCCTCGGATTGGCTGGAGTCAACCGCAGCCCCACAGGGGTTGGTGTGCTTGATTACTATGCAACCATGCTCGTGATCGGAACATGAGTGGATTAGGTTCTGGGCGAGTCTCAGTGCCCCGTCCAGATCCAGGTAGTTGTTGTAGGAAAGTGGCTTCCCCCCGTGTAGTGTTGCGGCGGCTAATCCCTCTGCCCCCCCTCCTGCCGGATAGAATGAGGCTGGCTGGTGGGGGTTCTCGCCATATCTGAGCGACGTGCCTGCCTGTGAGGCTCGCTGTACCCTGGAGGGGGTTTGTTTGTCGCTGAGCCTGCTCTCCAGCTCGTTAGAGACGGCTGTATCGTATGCGGCTGTCCCTTGGAATGACTCCAGAGCAAGATTGGCTCTAGTCTCCATGTCTATTGCAGAGGGATTCCCATCAGCAACTCTGAGTTTCTGTATTATCCCCTCATACTGTGAAGGAGATGTCAGTACGATGACATCCTTGTGGTTCTTGGCCGCGGATCGGACCATGGTGGGCCCTCCGATATCAATCATCTCGATTAGCTCAGAATCAGTAGCCGGGGGTTCCCTCGCCGCCGTCTCGACGAATGGATAGAGGTTGACGCAGACTAGGTCAATGGGGCCGTAACCGAGCTCTTGGAGGGTTTCCATATCGTCTTCCCTCTCTCTTCTAGCTAGTATGCCCCCGTGGACTGCTGGATGGAGTGTCTTCACCCTCCCATCGAAGACTTCTGGATGACCGGTTGCTTCACTGACATCGATGACGGGTATCCCTGCGGCACGGAGTTTTCGAGCCGTACCACCCGTGGAGAGAATCTGCCAACCCATTTCTGTGAGGGCCTTGGAGAGTTCCTCCACTCCTTCCTTGTGCCAGACGCTGATCAACGCTCGGGGTTGTGCCATGAGGAGGCATGTGGGCACGCGACTTGAAGGATTCTATCCTTAGTCCCCTCTTGAGGATACTACCTGATCTATCCTGAGCATGCTTATCGAGGTCTCGGTTGATGTCTCCAGCGACTCAGATATGACAGACAGCGGGTGCCATGCGTCTTCTATAGGCGATACCTCTCCATTCCTGTCTATTCCCATGTTTCCATTTTCCTTCCTTGACTCCGCACGAAGTTCCAGTACCTTGTCCAGCGGACTCTGACCAGCGTTCTCAGCCAATACGGCGGGGATTGTCTCCATTGCTCTAGCGAAGGCCTCCATTGCTATTCTCTCTCTGCCTGGCTCAGATTCCATCTCACTCCTAACATGGTAAGCCAGCTTAGAATGTGTAGAGCCCCCTCCTAGTAGGACTGAGCCGTCATTCATCGCAAGAGAGGTCGCCCTGAGGGAGTCGTATATTCCCCTGATTGCCTCCTCTGTGGCCTCGTTTCCATCGCCTCCTACCTCTATTGTTACCACGGAGGGAGATTCACATCCGTCTATTCTGATGATGTCCTCGACCATGTCAGTAGATTCATTTCTCTCCCACGCCAATGACCCACATTGCCCTAGGTCGTCGGGCGAGGCATCTAGTATCGAGTCGATGATCGAAGAGGAGGTTGCATCTGCGGCATTCCTCAGTTCCGATTCGTCGAGCTGCGATATTGCTAGGACCTCGTTATCGGCCAGTATGTGAAGAATCTCAGTGTCTATCTCTCCTCCACAGAGAATGACGTCAGCCCCGGTTGCTAGGAGTCCCGCTGCTATGTCCTCCTTCCTAGCTTGCTCTGCGCTGACGAATGAGTCGAGTTGTCCCGCGGAAGCAATTTTGATCTGGGCGTCTCTTGTCATTGACCTGATTTTTAGATCGCTCCCAATAACAGCTACCTTTGCGTTTTGGAGGTTGTTTGGGAGTCCGTCCATGGGTACTCTCCTTCTGAATGCGACTCCTCTGATTAGGGACGAGTCGCCTAGTGATCCCTTTCCAGACTTGAACATTGACACATTCTCCGCACCTGGATTCTCGACATTATCGGATACTATGCCGAGTGAGGCCACTACAAGTCCAGAAAGGAGGTCTAAAGCCGCTTCCGCGCCCTTGCCGATCATTGCCGTTTCGGCTACGTGGAGAAGTAGAGTTTTGTCTAGAGGAGTTGCGATATCATCCATCATATCCAGTGATGATTGCATGGATTTCCTGTATCCCTCGATGATCGTTAGGGGGTGGAGGCCTTTCCTGAGTAGGGTTTGGGCTTCTTGGAGAAGCGCCCCGCATAGAAGCATGGTGGTAGTTACGCCGTCTCCACATGCCTCCTCCTGTGACTGGCACATGGAGACCAGCATCTTAGCCGCTGGGTGCTTCACCATTAGCTCTGAGACTATCTTTGCGCCATCATTAGTGACAGCTGTGTTTCCGTCTGTCTTGTAGAGCATCTTGTCTAGTCCCTTGGGTCCGAATGTGGGCTTGAGGAGGTTAGCGAAGACCTCTGAAGCGGCTATGAGCTTCTCTTGCACGTCGGTACCACTGGTGATATTGGTCTGCTCCTTGACTATGACCACAGGAGGTCTGCCGGCCCCGTCACTCATGGCATGGCGAGCCGAGGGGCCGCCATGAATCCTTTGAGGGCAAATATTGTGATTTCCAGCACTACTAATCAGAATATCTATCCGTTAGAGTTGTGTGTTGGGACTGTGGTCCGGAGCGCCGTATTATCCACTATGATGGCCTCGTTGATTGTGCTGATGGCATTTGGACCGCTTTCCTCTGCCCAGGCCGGAGTGTTTCCATCCATTGTAATCACGTGTGATGACCCAGACCCGATTGGAGTCTGGCCGGGGTCTACGAAGACAACCATCGTCGACTGCACATTGGAGAATCCTTCGATCCACAGCGAATCAGTAGAGATTGGCACTGGTAGCGAGGAAGGGGACTTCGAGTTCGCGGCTCCGGGGACAGTAACCATAGGAGCTGGGCAGGAGATGGATATTCAGGTTGTTGTAAGAGCGGCTGATCTTCATCTTGCGGGAGTATATGAGGCCAACATAACTGCGAAGGTTACTCAGGCCAATGGAATTGATGTCGGGGCCTTCACCTCGGAGGAAGAGGCCGGAGTCAGTGTGGAAGTGATGAGCTTCGGCTCTTGCGAGGTGATGATGGGACAGGGAGGAGGGAGCATCGATGCGGGCGATCCTGTGGTTTTTGCCGCCTCCTTCGTATGTCAATCCAATTCTGATTTCTCCATTGGGTATAGTTTGATTCTGATTGAGGAGGGGTCGGTGTCCTCTGCATGGCCGTCTGGGTTCGAGGATCAGAGTGCACCGTGTGAGTTTCAAGTCGGAGCAGGTGGAGGAGGGAGTAACTGCCAGTTCCAGGTTTCTACTCCATCTAACCTAGCTAGCACCTGGAACGGATGCGTGATTCTGCTGGATAACGATGGAGATGGCGATGGTGTTGGCTCGGCCGCTCCCTCGTCCTGTACGACTGATGTCCCCTCCCTAGGAGTAAACATAGACCCACAGGGACTATCCTTGGGCTCAATAGGCCTTGATGGAAATAGCTCAGTAACGGATCTCGTGATGGATAACAAAGAGATCGTTGGAGGAGCGGTTGGTGGGATGGTACTACTTGTTTCCCTGCTTGTTGCACTGAGGAGAAGGTCCAGAGGCGATTACGACTGGGAAGAGGATTAGTCACTCGAGGACGTTAATCATCCACATGGCGGACAGGGCGCCGGTGACTCCGAGCACTAGTGACATGGTTCCAGGGAATCCTATACTCCCGGTATAGAAGACGTACTGCAAGCCTGTCATAAAAACGACCGCTGTTGCCTGGGAGAAGTGCTTCCTACCATAACCGGACTCGCTTACTATGTGTTCCCTGTTCCTTATTGAGATCACAATTAGGGATACTGTAGAAAGTACGATCGCATGGCCTACTAGCCATCCTCCTGACAAGCCAAAAACATCTACTAAGGATTCTTGAAAGCCCCCCAGAAGAAGCTGGGCTAGATTAACCATATCTTGTTCCAAAAGAGGTTCGCTATTCAACTACTCGGAAATGGGGAGTCGTATACCATTCTTATTTTAGTTGGAATTTATCTGAGGAACACGCTTTACAACCCGTGCATATAATTACAGAGGGTTTCCTCAAAGCCATGTGGACATTCCAGGGTTATGGACACTGAGGAGGATTAGCTCCAAAGCCAGGAGGAAGTTTTTTTCAACAGGACTGGATAGAAAAGTCCTACTTGTAAATTATCACAAAGTGGGTTCTGCACTAATTTGGAAAATCTTTGAGCCCATGGCCATAAGAATTGGCTGGAGCATTGAAAATATTCATGGAATCGTCGATTCCCCCCCAATAGATGTAGATGTAGTTCAATCGATGCATGGAATCATCGGTCCTGACTTTCCCATTAACGAATATCGTACCGTCAGGTTTGTACGGGACCCTAGGGATGTTATCGTATCTGGTTTTCTGTATCATAGACGATGTAGCGAAGAGTGGTGTAATAATGAACCATCGGGATACTCGGATTTGAGTTATCCTAAGGTTCCTTGGCCTCTGCGGCATTTGTCGGAAGATGTAAGGAGGGATTGGGTTGACTACCTAGGAGGTATATCGTACCAGCAAAATTTATTGCAATTAGAGCAGAAAGATGCTTTGATCTTCGAAATGAATGGATACGCCAGAATCACTATTAATTCGATGTTAGAATGGGTAGACGACTCGGATACACTAACAGTGAGATTAGAGGATTTCTCAAGAGATTTTGAGGGTACTCTGGGTTCTATATTCAGATGGATTGGACTGGAGGGAGACGTATCAAAAAGAGAGATTAAGTTGGCTAAAGTTCATGATATCTCAAGAATGACAGAAGAGCAGATTAAGGCAGACAGTCACATTTCCAGTGCCGATGTCACAAAGTGGGGCAAGTACTTTGATGATGACGTGGAGAGTGCCTATCGTGGCTTGTTCGGAGACGCCCACAGGATTCTTGGATATGAGTGAGGTGAATCATGTTAGGATGGATAACAACTTGGAATGAACAGTGTGGAATAGCAGTTCACTCCCATAATATACTACATCATCTGGAACCAGCCTATATCGTCCTAGCTCCAGAAAATATTGCAAAAATTAAGGAAGATGAGGGTTTCGTACACAGATGTTGGAATAAGAAAAGCGGTGATTTTACTGAGTTGATATCCACTGTGATCAAAGAGGACATTGATGTGGTCATGATACAACATCATCCTGGATTTATGCTATTTGGACATCTAAATATACTAATCAGGAAACTGGTGGAGAATAGGGTCACAGTATCACTGATTCTACACAATACCAAGGAGAGGCCCCTGATCTACCGCATCAATCGCGTGGATAAAGCAGTGAATGGGATGAGACTGTGCAAAAACGTAATCGTTCATCAAAAAGGTGATGTTTCTAGGTTGAAGGAAATTGGCGTAGAAGGAAATGTTGAGCTTTTGCCGCATGGAGTATACCCTCCGCCGGCAAATCGAGATACGATGAAAATTCCAGAGGGCAGAGTCTTAGGTACATTTGGGTTCATGTTGCGCCACAAGGGCTTCCCTGAGCTGATTCGCGCATTCTCTTCGACCAAAAATTGGGATTACTTGGTCATGCTATGTTCCGTCAGGGAGGATTCGCAGGACGCGCTTGTCGAGTGTGAAAAGGAGATCAAGAGACTGGGTCTGAAGGACAGGGTTATCCTGAATACAGAGTTTCTAGATCAGGAATATGCAATTTCTACTCTATCAAAACTAGACTTGATTGTGTTTCCGTATCAAAATACAAAGGAAAGCGCTAGTGGTGCCGTAAGAATGGCAGTTGCTGCCGGGACAGCAATCGCAGTTACGCCTCTGGAGATCTTTGATGATGTGGAAGGGGCTATAATTTTGAATGGCCTGACTGATGATGATATCGCCGCCTCGCTTGAAAGTTTGAATGAAGGGGATCTAGGGGAGTCTCAGAAACGAATTATCCAGATGAGAGATGCCAATCAATGGAATTCGGTGACGAGTCGAATAGTAGACCTATTGGGCATCTGAACCATATCTGTGCAGAATGGGCATGGCCGAGATGTAGAATGATTCATTGTATGGATCATTTCCAATGCCATATCTGGGCCTCCCTATCCAGCGGTCGGTGTGAGCCACTAAGTATCTGCAGGTGTTACCAAACTACTCGTTTCCCTCGGAACTGGACTCAAGCCTAGCTCGAATCTGTCTCTCCCA
>CENX01027967.1_pt1 | contig 10854 bp, 11 predicted proteins | sample 361321 | NCBI WGS metagenome assembly CENX01 (sample SAMEA2619678, study PRJEB7988) | marine metagenome | isolation source: saline water (ENVO:00002010), including | reverse complement strand
ATGGTGAGTCAAGGTGTGAGATAGTTCCCAAACCTAGATTTGAATTACTGAATCGAACAGGTCACAGTTCCTCGTTGTGCTCCCTCTTAACTCATTGTCGATTATGACATTTTTGCTTTGATGTGACTTCCCTATACATTAATGAGAACATATGGTGTGCGACTTTCAGTTCTAGATCAAACACCTGTACCCGAAGGCGTATCTCCCGCACAAGCACTACGGAATTCAGTTGATTTGGCTGCGTTTGTTGATGATCTTGGGTATCACAGATATTGGGTAGCTGAACACCATGGTATGCATGGTTTAGCGGGTTCAAGCCCAGAAATTCTTATCGGACATATAGCAGAGAATACAGACAGTATTCGGGTCGGATCAGGCGGGGTCATGTTGAGCCACTACTCCCCCCTCAAAGTCGCTGAAAACTTTCAAGTATTACAAGCTCTTCACCCAAATCGGATTGACATGGGACTTGGACGGGCTCCAGGCTCAGATGCCCGAACAGCCTACGCTCTTCAAAGCTTTGGAAATGCCTCTGGTTCCGATAGGTACTTAGAGTCCGTCCTTGAAATTCGAACACTTCTACGAAGAGAAAATATTGAAACTGGCCCTCTTGCCGGTGTTCAAGCTTTACCTGTTACAGAAACAATGCCCGAACTCTGGCTATTAGCTTCAAGTGAAGGGTCTGCAAGTGTTGCGGCTCATTGTGGATTACCTCTTAGTTGGGCCCACTTTATTAATGGTGGTGGTGCTGAGACTTGCAATCTTTACCGCAAACACTTTCGTCCTTCGTTGGAGCATAGCGATCCTCTGATTTCAGTTGGGGTGAATGTTTTATGTGCTGATTCCGAAGAACAAGCTTCAGAAATGTTAGAGAGTTTGGAATTATGGAGAAGAGACGGGTTGCGTGGCCCAATACCCAAGTCAGTTGATAAGGAAAGACATGGTGCTCTAAACGTCCTCTCCCCTAGCCGCCCGATGGCTATCGGAAATCCAGAGAGCGTTCACGAGCAACTCTTGTCTATAGCTAATGCATATCAAGCCGAAGAATTGTTGATTGTCACGATTTGTCACGACCACGAACAACGAAAGAATTCCTATAGGTTAGTTGCAGAACAATTCAACTAGGGAAGTCAAGCGTCGTTCAGCACTTCGATGGAGTCAAGATCGGCAGTGAGGTACACTGACTCCCCCACCCCAGTATCCCTGTCGGACAGTACAGTGAAATTTTTTAGATCGCCTATGCTGCAATTTATGTACCTCTGACCTGCTGTATAGAAAGCTTTTGTCACAAGAGCTTTAGCTCCGGTATCTGATACTTGAACTAGCTCAGGGCGCAGCAAGAGTTGGTGTCTACCTGATTGAGAGCCAGTAAATTCTTTCACACCCCAAGGTGTTGAGAAACTCCATTTGCCATCGCGAAATTGCGCCTTGGGCACCCACATAGTCCGTAATCCAAGGAGGTCAGCAGATAAAACATTTGAAGGAGAACTAACAATTGTCGCAAAAGACCCCTTATTTATAGTTTGACCATTATTGATTATCAGTACTGAATCTGAGAATAGAGACGCTTCGTCTCCTTCATGTGTCACATGGATTGAAGTCATTTTTTTCGCTCGCAGTATCTCGAATACTTGATCGACTAAAGTTCGCCGAAGTGCTCGATCCAGAGAATTAAATGGTTCATCTAGAAGTACTACTTTCGGTTCCGGTGCTAAAACTCTAGCCAACGCAACCCTCTGGCTCTCTCCTCCAGATAACGTATCAACAGCTCTATTTCCATAGCCTTTAAGACCGACTAACTCTAGCAAATCAATTGTTCGGTCATTAGCTTCTTCCTTTGACACTGACAGCATTTCTAAACCAAATCTCACGTTTTCTTGCACGTTCATGTGCGGGAAGAGAGCATTATTCTGAAACATCAGACCTACTCCCCTCTTATGTGCAGGAGTTTTTGAAATATCCACTGAACCCCATGTGATATTCCCACAAGTCGGTTGGACTATTCCCGCTATTATTTTTAAAAGCGTGCTTTTCCCGCACCCGCTAGGACCTAATACGGCCAATACATTTCCTTTTTGGAGTTGAAAATTGATGCCTTGAAGCACAGTTCTTCCGGCAAGTTTGGCAGATAGTTCAGATATTTTTAAGCCGTTAAAAGTCATTAGTAGATAACGATCCTGATCTGTCGAGCAAGGAGACTACCAGCCAAGTTATCACTGCAAGGATAACACTCAAGGCCATAGCTTGTCCGAATGTAGTTGAACCTGGGCGCCCAAGAAGATTAAAGATAGTAGTGGGAATTGTTGGGCGTTGCGGGCGAACAAGGAATGATGTTGCCCCAAACTCACCGAGAGCTAAAGCAAATGAAAATGCCGACCCAGCAATGATTGATTTCGCAATGATTGGATAGTCGACCTTACGCCAAATTATTAATGAAGAAGCACCTAAAGTTGACGCAGCATGCCTAATGCTAGGATCAATTTTTTTAATTGCGTTAGAGGTAATCCTTGCAACTATTCCGATCCCTAATAAACCTTGAGCGAGAGGAACAATCCACCACTGCGATCTAAAATCTAAAAAGCCGGAATTAAGTGAGATCAGAATGCCAAACCCAAGTAGAACACCTGATGCCCCTAATGGAAGGAGAAGAAACATTCCAGACAATTGAGCAAGAGCTTTCGATTTATTCGTCAATAGGTACGCTGCTATTAAGCCCACTACCGTCGCTATCACCATTGCCAATGTCCCCCAAAGCAATGAATTATAAATAGCCCTTCTGGTGCCAAATATTGAAAAGCGAGCGTCGGAGTTTTCCAAAAGTATCTGCTTGTAATACACGAATGAATATCCGGTTGGTGTGCTCAGTGATCGCTCAACTAAGACAAAGAAAGGGAATCCGAAAAAACCTAGAATAAAAATAGCATTAAATAATTTACGATATTTTGAAACCGAATACGAGTCGCGAACCTTTGAGACAAGATTTGTATTCTTACTCTCAGTTACCAGGAACTTATTATTTATAGCAAGCATTACGACCACTACTAGAAGTTGGATTATCCCCAGTATTGCAGCAGTTTCAAACTCAGTCCGTTGTGTGGCATACCGCCAAATTTCAGTTTCAATAGTCGCTTTTCCTAATCCTCCAAGAATTAGAATTACCCCAAATGATGTGAATGTAAATAGGAAGGCTAGAGATCCAGCTGAAATCAATCCAGATTTGAGTTGAGGTAAAGTTATGCGAAAAAAAGTTTGCAGACGATTGGCGCCAAGAGTTTGAGCGGCTTGCTCAGATTCAAAATCAATCATGGGCCACGTAGTTGTGAGCGTTCGAACAACTATTGAGGTATTGAAGAAAATATGAGCCACTATTATTCCTAATGCGCTCCCCTGCAAATTTAATGGTGTGTGATCAAGTCTAAGTAGTTCATTTACCGAAATGAATGCAGATGCAACAACGACGGTTGGCATTACGAAAGGAACGAAGGTTAAGGCTTCAAGGAATCTTTTGAATTTGAAGTTTGACTTTGCAAATACGCTAGATATGAAGATCCCTATTATGAGCGATAAGGCTGAGGAGACTGTTGCTTGCCATAGCGTAAACCATAGGGCTTTCTGAACGGATGCTGATGTGAAAGCCTGCTCAAAAGAAGAAAAGCTGAACCCTAGAGAGAGTATTTTTCCAATTGGGTAGAAAAAGAAAATGAGATAGAGGCCTAATACTGTGAGTAATGCTGCTGTGTCGGTTCTAAATGATCTCGCTAACAAACGAGAATTCATACTTTAGCCATTAACGAAGAACCAATTCTGTCCAACGCTCAGTCCAAATATTGCGATTAGCATCAATAACGTCTGGGGAAATTGAAACTGCGTTCGGAACTTCTTCAAGAAATCTAAGGAATACCTCTGGGAGATCAGCATTGAGATTCGCTGGAAGAACGAAGTTTGTCTCTGGGATCATCTCTTGAAAGTAAACAGATGTGAGGAAGTCAACTAGCATCGCAGATGCCGCTGGACTGTCAGTGCCTCTGAGTATGCCAGTAAATTCAATAGACCTAAAACAAGAATCGGCAATTATTGCTGTCGGTGGAGTTTCCACAGGCGGGTCTGCGAAAATATATTCAGCCACTGGGCTAGTTGCGTAGCTTGTTACGATATTTCTGTCTTTACTGTAGAAATCTTCGTAGTAAGCCTCGCTCCAACCTGACCGAATTGCAACATTATTAGAGCGTAGTTCTTTCCAGAAGTCCTCCCAGTCGTCACCAAAAACTGCAATCGTCGACAACAGGAAACCCATCCCCGGGGCAGAGGTTTCAGGGTTCTGTGTAACAAACTGCGCCGAAAAGCTTGAGCTAGTTAAATCTTGAATACTGGTAGGGGCATCGGAAAATGCATCTTTCCAGAAATTCAAGCAAATATCCCCATAGTCCACGGGAGTCACTCTTCCTATCGGATCTAGCTTGAGTTCATTTGAAAGTTCGTTCCATGTACTTGACCTATAAGGCATAAATACGTCATTGTTCAATGCTCTGCAGAGGAAAGTGTTATCTATGCCGAACATGACATCCCCCACCGGATCACCCGAAGTTAGTACCGCTTGAGAAACCATAGTTCCTGTATCAGAGGTCGTGAGAATGTTAACTGTTATACCAGTTTCATCTTTGAACCGTTCGAAGGCTCCCTCAGGTGCTAGAAACGCATCGTAGACTACTAAGTCTATTGTTTCTCCTCGAGCTAATCTTTTAGATTCATCAGTTAATTCAAATCGGTTTAGGTCTGAGTCAGCGAGACAGCTCTGACTATCTTGGCCTGCTGATGAATCATCGCCGTCGTTTGAGCAACTAGCCAGCGAAATAAACAGTATCAATGCCGTGGCAATGAATTTCAATAAATGCTTTACAAATTCCATAATTTCCTCCGCTGGCATTATCCAGATCAGGTTCAGGGTCTGCAGGGATTCTGCATTCTCAGCCGTTTTGTAGCTCCCCTATTTAGTTACTTGGATCTTAACTCAATTGTGATTGTCATGAAACATTATGTTGCAGAACTCAATGATTCAGATACCCTTTCACTTGATGTCAAGTAGATTAGAAATTGAAATAACAAGTAAAATAGACGATTTAAGCCATACTTGGCGTGCTGTTGGTGCTAAGCAACCTAAGGGAAATATTAAGTCGTCTCTGCTGCCTTCAGGCGTAAAAGTTGGCGAAACGTTCCGCGTTGAAGCTGATTTCTTACTGGACGGTATAGAAATTGTTTCTGTTTTACCACCGAAAGCAAAACGTGATGAACCAGTCTTTCTGGACATCATTGGATCTGGAAAGTCTGAAGGTGGTGTAACTACTTCTCTTGTGGGTAAACGGAGTAAACGCAAAAATGATTCGAAGAAAAAAGGGAAACGCGATTTTAAGAACGTCAAGCCAAAGGCTAGAGAAGATAAAAGAAACGTTCCAAAGGCTAAACCGAAAAAACGTCCGAAAAATTTCCAACCACGTAGAGGCAAAAGGCTTAAACCAAAAAAAATACATCGCAATGGGTTCATAGAAGATCTACCAGAGCTTCATAAACCATTAGCGATCGAAATAACGAATAGCTCAATTCCAAAATTGCGTGAGAAGTTAAATAAAATGGATTTACCAGCCGGATTTAGCGACCCAATACTGGACTATGCGCAAGAGCTTAACACTGGGCTAAAGACTGCTGAATGGTTGGATCGAGCTGAGGCAATAGAGAAAGACATGCCTTCAGTTGATCTTCAAGATTTTCGCTCTGTGGTAGCAGCTTCAGAAAATTGGGCACGCTCAGGAAAGGCAATCGAACTCAAAGATAAACTTGAGGCTGGGCTGAAGAAGAGAATTGAAACTGAACAACAGCAATGGCTAAAAATAATTCGTGATGCATTACAAGAGGAGAAGCTCGTAAGAGCATTAAACTTTAGTTCGCGTCCACCAAAAGCTGGAGCACAATTGCCAGAAGATACTTCTAATCTGCTTGTAAAACAAGCGAGTGAAGCTCTTAACAGCGAGACTAACCCGGATAGGTGGGCTGTGGTAGCAGAAGCCGTCGCCTACTCTCCTGTTCGCTTAAAGGTACAGCCAATCGCATTGCCTTCAAGAATGAATGACAACTTGAGCAAAATGATAGTAAAGCATTCTGAGCGATTTCCAGCGATGGCTGCGCTACAGGAATCAAAGAATTAAGACCACTAAATTTTTTTAGAAACTTCTATTAAACGAGCAGTAATGTGGAATCGTTCAAAATAATTCTTTGTTGCCCTATCTCCAGGGAATGCTCGGCCCAATAGAACTGAAGCTCCTTTAGACCTAGACCACTCAATTGCATAATCCATTATTACTTCAGCAAGGCCAACATCACGCGCTTCCATGTCTACGAATACTTCCTGTATGTTTGCTGCTTTTTCCTGATTGATATTCACTATTTCAACAAGCATGAATCCCAATGGGTAGTTGCAATATTCGCCGAATATTAGGGCTTTCCTTTCGTTAGCAAGGTATTCGTTGAATATTTCAGAAGCTGAATCTCCTAAAGATTCCAATTTAACCCACAACTCTGAACCTTTCCGATCCTCTATCTCTCTTCGTCCAGAGGTGAAAAGGTTGTTGAACTCCACAAAGTCATGTTCGTTTGCTAATCTCGCACCTTCACTCATAGATTATAGTTGTTTTAAACATTAGATATCAGCACCGCAGTTCGGACAGGCACCTTCAGCATCAATTGCCTTTTGGCTAACGAGCGTAAAACAACTTTTACAGAGAACTTCGTCGTCCTTCTTAGAAACTAGCTCCTCGGAATCTGCTTGTGTTGGCTTAGAATCAGATGTGTCATTCTCCTCGTCGTCATCAGATGAAATCCTTTCCTGAAGAATGGCACTCAAGTCTGCTTCTACTTCGTCAGAGTCCTCTTCTTCCTCTGATTCACCAATTTTCTCGAGTGATGCCGGTTCTTCAAAATCATCATCACTCTCGTCATCATCAGCAAGTAAATCATCGTCTTCAAGCAAGTCGCCATCTTCGACTTCCTCGATAGCATCATCATCAGGTTCAGCTACTTCCAAGTCTTCTGCTTCATCTAGTTCTTCCTCATCAGGGTTCTGATCGGTAGACATTACTTCCTCACTATTTCGCTTATCAACGGGACTATAGAGGCTTATTTAGTCATATAGGTGTCAAACAGAAGTTTTTAAGAATTTTTAATTTGCTGATTGTCGCTTCTCAGCGGCACGTCTTTCACTTTGTAATCGTTCAAGGTCAGTTTCATCAGTAAGATCAACGAATTTCATCATTTCAGCCACTGCGTGATGCCCCGCTTCTTCTGATATTAAACGATGCATTTCTTGACCGACTTCCCTGTATGAGGGATGCCCTTGTGGCGTGGTTCGCAGTTCAATCATGTGCATTGCAGAGCGAGCATTTATGTTCATGTTGAATCTAATCTTGTAAGCCAAGCTGACTGCATACGATGCCTGATCTGGGAAATCGTCGATTAGAAGATCATATAAATCAGCTGATCTTTCCATGGCTTCTGCAAAGATTGGCCCCATTCCAGAAGCATCTACTAAAGGTGATCCTGTGTATCCGTGGTACGGGCTTAGCTTCTGCCAGTCCATGGTGAGCATTCTGTGGCGCTGAAGGTCGCGGAATGCTCCGTAGTCCACAAGAACATCAAATCGGTAAAAGGGTCGCTCAAGAGCTCGGCCCGGTTTATGGCGTCTATTACTTCTATCGCCAACGTATGCCCGAACAACTGCCATCCTGTCTTCGTGGCTCATTGCAGACACTCGCCTCTCTAGTTGCTCTTCAGGCATAGCGGTATGTGGATACATCATAGATGCTATCATTTTTGTTTCACCTTCAGGGTCAAAATCAACAAGGCGAACCAAAGGGGATGGATCAACTGTTGAACCATCTGGGAACAATGCTTCTACAACATGCGCAGTGTCTTCACGGGTTTCTTCAAGATACTGACTCCAAATCACTCCTCGATCTACACGATCCACTCTTTCAAGAAATGAGGGGATCACCTTTCGAAGTTCTTTTAACATAAGGTCGGCATAATATCGTGCTTCAGGCAATGGGTGTGCTTTCATACGAAGAAGGAGAGCTTCGTACGCTTGCCCTGTTCCATATATTCCAACGTTTGATAAGGATGCAGCAGGAAGGAGGCCTCGCAGAGCGTCAAAGGCTTTTGCTCTTACCGCTTGGCGATAAACAAAGTCGCCATCATCGGAATGTTTAGGAAACTGTGTTCTGACATATTCTTGCATCCTAGGGACAAGGTGAGCGTATGTATCAAATAGTCTGTCCATGTCTCCTATATATTTTGCCCCATAAGGGGAATCAAGAATTTCGGGATCTCTGTAGTACCTATAACGGCCACCGAATCGTGAATCGTACGATATGTACCTTGTTGACTGCTCAAGGTAACTCATTAAGCGTCCCCACTCTAAAACCTTAGTTAGAAGGTTAGACGCTTGTTCACATGCAAGATGAACACCGCCTAGTTGGGCAACAGAATCATCACCGTATTCAAAGAAAATTCGATGGTAAAGCTTCTCTGCATGCTCCAAACCTATGGTCGCATCTATGCTGGCATCGCCAGCGATATCCAGATCTCCGAGGAACTCATCTAGGAACAACCGACGTAGACTTTTTGGAGAGCGACTGTATCTGGCGAATAATGCTCCTTTAACAACTTCTGGAAGATTGACAAGAGCGAAAACAGGCTGATCTAAATTCGTAAAATATCGTCGTAAAACATCTGCTTCTTCTTCGGACCATTCTTCAGCTACATAAACACTCACGACATCTGAGATTACGCTGCAAATTGGTCAAACGTGTGGAGGGTCATTGGATTAATTTGAAAACCCTACAATTACTTGAATTGCATGAGGAAAAACTTCCACTGAGAATCCTTGATGGCGGCCTATGCTTTTGCTATCAAGAATGAGTCTCTTAGCTTTAAAAAAATCGTATGTGAATGTCCTGCCCTTTCTAACCCGTAGCTGCGGGTGCGGCAAATGGTCACCAGACACTATTTTTTTTCTAGCTATTAACGCTTGACGCATTATAAGTTTTGACTCGATCTCTTCCATAAACCCATCTCCTGGGTGAGCATTAGGAGCGTACCGATAGCCATTGACGATTTGAGTATTAGTTATCCCCGAACTTGCCCATGGTCTAAATAAATTAAGAATCAATAGAGAAGATGCGAAATAGAAGGAACTGTCCCCCGCTGTCACGCAACCAATGTCAATACTGCATGAGGTTACAGTTGATGTAGCTGGATAGGACAACGTCGTATTCCCACCAAGTGAAGTGAATACGTTACCTCCAGTAATACCAATTACAGGTTCTCCTGCCTCATAGTATTCCGCTATTTGTTTATCTGAGTTAGCTATTTTAAGATCATGCGGTCGTGGAATTGTCTTGGACCAAGTTTGAAGCAAGTGATTAGAAGTCGGCTTAGACATGTGTACTAGATTCTTTTCAACCGACGGTTTCTAAACCATCCGTAGAAGATAGAGATTTCATAAAGTAGATACATCGGAACTGCTAGTGCTAGAAGAGAAATAGGGTCACCACTAGGGGTTAACACAGCGACAAGAACAACGATTATCACGACAGCGTATCTCCATTGTTTTCTCAGAGTTAGATAGCTTAGAATTCCTAAACGTTGAAGAATTATTAGCACGACAGGTAATTGGAATCCAAGCCCAAATGCCATCATCATCTTGATGATAAAGCCTATGTATGCTTTAGCTCTAAATTCGGTAACAAGGTCAGTGCCTCCAACGGAGACAAGAAAATCGAGTGCTCTTGGAAGGGTGAGAAATGCCAAAGCGGTTCCTACCGCAAAAAGAACTACACCACTAAGTACTAGGATAAGCCCTTGACGGCGCTCCCCTTTGTGTAAACCCGGACTAATAAATTTCCAAAATTGCCAAAGCCAAACAGGAATCGCCAAAGCAACACCAGTATAAATAGAAACCATAAAGCGAGTATTTAGGCCTTCAAGAGGTTCATCTACTCGAAGTGTGCAATCTGTTCCTAACGTTTGACAATAAGGGTCCAAAATAAAACTAAGGATTTCTGGATAGAAAACCCAACCGATGATGGTACCGATTGCTACTGCAAGGGAGCTCCGAATAATCCTAGATCGAAGTTCAGCTAAGTGCTGTAGAACCCCCATACGACCAGTTGGATTTAATTTATTCAGCTTCATTGTTATCTTCGGTAGCATTTAAGTTTTGGTCAAGTGATTGATCGTTTTCATTATCCAGCAGAGCGTGACCTCGCTCTCTAGCAATCGTTTCAATAGGCTCATCGAATGATCTTTTCATCTCATCTTGAAAGTTAGTATTCATTTTTTTGATTGATGATGCTATTTTGCCCAACGTTCGTGCAACTTCCGGAAGTTTAGTAGGACCAATAAATATTAAGACGACTAAAAAAATAACTAATAGCTCGCCTCCACCAATGTTGAACACAAGTAAAGAGTACCTAGAACTCTAGCGTTAGACACCTGATATTCTTAGAGAAGTTTTAAACTCCCTAATGGCCAAAGACGAATGAATGCTCGGCCAACTACGTCTGATTCGCTAATTGGACCAAAATATCTTGAATCCCTTGAACCTGCACGATTATCACCCATCACGAAAAGATGACCTTCAGGAACCAAACAACTATTTTCGGTAGCTTCTAAGCACCATTCTGTGCTCACTAAACTGTTCGTAAGCACACCTTGTGACAGATAAGGCTCCTCAAGTAATTTCCGGGTAGAGCTACCTTTCTCGATGATATAAACTCTCCCTTCAGTAATTTCAATCAACTCACCCTC
>CENX01007972.1_pt1 | contig 10860 bp, 8 predicted proteins | sample 361321 | NCBI WGS metagenome assembly CENX01 (sample SAMEA2619678, study PRJEB7988) | marine metagenome | isolation source: saline water (ENVO:00002010), including | reverse complement strand
CGGACTTGATTCTTGGTACAAAAGTAACATTACCGCACATAGATGGCCAGGAGTTGGTGATAAAAATTCCAGCAATGACCAATTCTGGGGATACAATAGAGATCAGGAAGCGTGGCTTGCCTAGGACACGAGGTTCTGGAAGAGGGGATGTTGTTGTTTTGGTTAAGTTATATATGCCTAGGAAAGTCAGTAAAGATGTCAAAAAGAAGCTCGATGAAATACGCGATAAAGTATCACCAGATGACGTAACTTCTAGTGTCAAAGAGGATGCAAAAGACAGAAGAGATTAGTCATTCTTCTGAATCTATTTCTTGTCTCCATAATGTAGAAGGGATTCTTGCGGCATATGGTTTTCCGTCTACCCGTCCATTAATTTCAATATCTACAGATTTTGAATTTCCTTCTAATTCAATAGTGAGAAAAGTCATATTTCCTTCAACCATCGAATCCAAGAATATTTCCTCACCATTTGCTAAGAATTTGGGGTGAACGTTTGTGATATTCCATGCTTCACCTTCTGGTGAATCCAATCTTAATGCCGCTAATTCCCAGTTTCCTTGTAGAATATTTATCCCGATAATTATTGGCCATGAACCAGTCTTTTCACTAATTCTTTCATCTAGTTTCCATGCAACTAATGCAACCCCTTCAGTACGGTATTGAATGTCATATTCTCCCCATATTTGGCATGCTTCCTCCCACTCCAAAGTTGATAAAGAATTGAGCGCTTTCCTTAAGAATCTCCTACCTTCTTTCGGGGTTGTAGTGCCAGAATCGAGTCTTGATTTAAGCCAATTTAGTCGCATTTTTTTCTCAAGTAATGATGCGGCAAATTGTGAATTTTTCCTGTACATCACAAATACAATTAATGCCGGAACTAAGAATAGTAGACCCATAAACCAGCGAGCTAATTCCCCCCATTTCTTGGCATTATCATCTGGTGGGAACCAAGGCTCTTCGCCTTCGTCTACTAGTTCATAGTAGGTTGAAATAGTATAGTTTTTTGAATCAATTTCTTCACCCCAAGAATGATTGAATGTAGACGAATTGATTATACTAATTCTCAAAAAGTGAGTTCCTCTTTCTACCTCTAAAGCAACTTCAATTTTTCCAGATGACAAGGTTCTTACTTTGGTTTCTTTATTTTCCCATGTTTCTTGATTCTTCTCGATTAGTTCAACTTCACAGTCAGCAATATCTCCTTCAACTGTAAATTTGACAAAATGAATTGAGTCTTCCCATGCAGTAATTTCAAATTTATATACATCTGAATAATCGAAAATAGGTAAAGTGAACTGTCCACTTATCGAATTTTCACCAATATTAATAGTAGGCCAACTTGAATTGTCTGTTGCTTTGAAAATCGGGGTTAAAGAAGGTGCTTCAATTCCCTGTTCTGTATCTGAATAATCTTCTGAAGAAACCTCAATAAAGAAAGCAATACCAGTTATTTTTAATCTTATAATTTCGACATTTGGATAAACATAAATTTTTGATTTAGCATTACTTTGTAAATCTATATTATCGGATAATGACCAATTACCATCAATTAATTGAAAACAATCAATTGTAATGTTTTCCAACGGCGAAAATAAGTTTATTCTTTCAGCAGTTTCAGCTTCAATAATTATGATTTTTTCATGATGTCCGTAAATGTCAACGGAATTTAATTCAGAAATAGTTGTAATGTCGTGAGATTTGAAAACAGTACTTTGCAGAGACCAAACAGTGTTTAAGGTTGAAGATTGTACTTTGACCACTGCTCTTCCATCATCCTCAAAATACCAAAACTTGGGTTGTGTTTGTTGATTAGCCGCCATCTTATTGCTTTGCGATAAATTTCCATCGAGCAATACTTCAGATGACAAGTTTTGGAAAAAAACCTCGACTCGTATGTTGGAAGAATAATGCGACAGAGAGAGCTCTAGCGTGTCTCCTTCAGAGACATTGATCGCAAAGAATTCGTTTTGTCCACTATCAATAATTCCTCTAATAAAGGAAGGACTTGATAATTCGCCATTGGGAATTGAATTTATATTTCCTCTAGAGTAATTTTGACAATAATCAAGTTCTGTACATACTTTACTATCTACGAAACTAACTTGTTGGTTGGGCGATGGACGTAATGAATAATATTCATCAGTTACATTATGAATTATTGATAATCCTATTTGTTCATTTAGTGATGATTCGATAGTCAACTGAATAGTACCATCATCTGTAGATTGCCCGGTTAAATCACTACTGGAAGTATCGATAATTGTTCCGTCGAGTGAGATGGTTCCAACACATGATTGACAATCCATTATTACGCTATACCATTCATCCTTTTTGATTGACCAGGATTCAGTGAATGTTTGGTCTTCTTCAATATAGATCCCGCTGATTCGGCCGTCGGTGTAAATTAATTCAACGCTATCATTGGCACTTGTAAGTGGTAAGTAAGACACAAGTACAGAAGTAACGATAAGTAGAGATAAAAATTGAAATTTCTTACTCATCTAATTACTCCTCCCATACAATCCAAATGTAAGTAATGTTTGAACTTAGGCCCTGTAATCTTCAAACTCTTCAATAATATGATTCTGTAGGATTAATCATGGCGCAGGAATTGGGAAGGGTTATTTTTACCCGAGATCGATATGCGCGTTCATGGAGTCTAGGAGATCGAAAGAATCCTATTTGTAAGACTCCAATTTTGATGCAGTTAACTGGTGACCCAGAGATGGAAGAGTTTCTTTCCCCATTTAGTTCTAAGACCGACTCCAATATCCCATCTACATTATCGGTTAGTTCAAAAGTTCCATTATCGCCTCCGGATTTCAGTCATAAAGGGCCCAATTATGAGTCATTCATTGGCCATGTTTTACCTCCATCTCTAGATGAAGCAAATGCTGGTGAACCTGCTGGTTCTGGTCAATTGCTACCCGTCTCGTGGCAAAGATTATCTCATGATAGGGATCTTCTAGATTCAAGTTTGAATCCATCGATTATTGTGCTTGTTGACTCTGTTCAATTAGCCGCTCAACCAGGTAAACTAGTCAAGGCAATTCATGTACTAAAGAATAAATTTCCAGGCTCATTGCTTTGGACTCCAGGAATCGGAGGGCCAGATAATGCAGCGGTTCTAAATTGGTTTGGTGTTGATATTTTTGATTTATCACGTTCGAGAATGTGTAATTCAGCAGGAGTAATTTTATCAGAAAATGGTCCTAGGATGCCGGATGATTCAATGAGTGAAGCAGCCACTATGGAGGTGCAAATACAACATTGGAAACAATCAATTGCATCAATAAAGTCTAATCTCAAAAATGGCACACTTCGTTCTTTGGTTGACAAACAGTCTTTGAACAGTCCGAATTTAGTTGAGCATCTACGCTCGCATGACAAAATTTGCTCGGAGCAACCAGGACTGTTATCTAGTCACGTTGATAATGAGAAGATCCTAGATTGTAGTAGCCCAAATACTCTCAATGACCCAGTTGTAAAGGAGTGGTGTGATTTTATTTCTAATCGATATAAAGCTCCAAATGGTTTAGACAATGTGTTAATTCTACTTCCATGTTCTGCACGCAAACCATACCGACTATCAAAATCTCATGGGAGATTCATTAGAGCAATAAATTCTAATTCCTGCCATGAAGTAATGGTTACCTCTCCATTAGGCTTAGTGCCAAGAGATTTAGAAGAAATTTGGCCGGCTTCTCATTATGATATTCCAGTGACAGGAGATTGGAGTCATGATGAACTAATTAGAACGCAAACAATGCTCGATTCACTACTTTCTAGACATGGTTATAATTTGGTCATAAATCATTCTAGCATGGAATTAAAAACAGGTGATGTCGAGTTAATTGAAACAAGAAATGGACTTTCTCCTGGTAGTGGCGAGGCATTAGATAATTTATCTGAATCGGTTAAAGAAGCTATTCAACGTTTTAATGTTAATAAAAGAAGGAACAACCATCTACTAATGGATACATTCGCAAGTGTTTCTAGAAAGCAATTAAACAATGATAAATGGTTGGAAGGAGTTTCAATTCGAGGCAAACCACCGTTTTGGAGATTGGAAAAAGATAATGTTCAGGTTGCCATTTGGTCAATCGATAGAAGAGGATTTTCCTTTTCCAAATCGGCTATCGAAATTCTTCATCAAAATAATACCTTATCTAAGGTCTGCATCAAGACTGGACCTAAACTCAAAGGCGATATTTTCTATTCAAATATTGAATCATTTGATTCAGACATCAAGGCTGGAAATGATATTTTAGTCTACCAAGATGATTTGCCTGTAGGATTGGCTAGAGCAGTTGCACCGGCATGGGAATGGCCTATTACAGGTGGTAGATTGGCCAAGACTCATCAAAGGTTGTAGTAATAACACCGCTAAATGATATCATCAAGTCATGCGGAGTGGTTAAGAAGGGGGGACAAGTCGCCATCTTGCTTTGAGTGGTTATTATGGCTCGTATGTACAAATCCAGAAGAGGAAAAAGTGGTTCATCTAGACCGTTTGTGTCCGAGGCTCCAGAGTGGTCGAATACAGATGTGAAAGAGGTTACTTCTCTAATAGTTGAACTAGGAAAGGCCGGTCATTCAACCTCTGAAATTGGCATTATTCTAAGAGATCAACATTCAGTACCTAATGCTAGATTAGTTGTTGGAAAAAGAATCGGGGCAGTTTTGGCAGAAAATGATATTGGTGGAACTTATCCTGAAGATTTGATGAATCTAATGAGACAAGCAGTCGGTATAATTAACCACTTAGGAAGCGGAAATCATAAAGATCTTCACAATAAGAGAGCACTAGAGATTACTGAATCAAAAATAAGAAGATTATCAAATTATTACATCTCGGAGGGTAAGTTGCCTTCTGATTGGCGATATAAGCGTGATGAACTACGCTTGATGGTCGAGTGATTTATTCTCCTTTTTTGGGAGAGATTGAATAATGAGTCACATGTGGTCTCATTGAAGCCAATGAATGATTTACTTGCGACTGCTCCTTTTGAAGATGTAAGAGTACATCTTCAACAGATTTGTGAAAAAATTTCATCTGCAAGCATGGTTTATCTTGTAGCTCCATCTGATTTGGAAGGCGTTTTGGCACTTGCTAATCTTGAAGCATCATGTATTGATTCAGGAATTAGGTATAGTCGACGATTAACTAAATCAAAGCAGCATATCCCGCATGGCGAAAAAGAAGAGTTAGAGATAAAGAATGATGGTCTTACCATTATGATTGAACCGTTTGAAGATACTTGGGATTTCACTGAACTTAAAAATGATGATTTCGTTAGGATAGTTCCTCTTTCGGTTAGTATTAGATTAGGAAAAAATAAGAATAAACGTAACGGTGCTCTTGATGTTGTATCACAGTGTTCTGCAATTGCTGCAATGATTGCACCAAATGGTTCTAGAGTTAGAAGACTGAGACCTTTTGCAGTTGGTGGACAGTGGTTAAGAGATTCATTGGACAATACATTTGATCCCATTCACTCATCGATTAGAGATGTACTTCGGGATGAGGGAAGTGTAAGAGTAGTTGCTTTACCCGAAGTCAGTATTACATCTGATGGTATGATTCCCAATCTTTCCAAGACTATGTTAAGACGATTGAAAAAACGATGGGGTAGTATGGACTATGACTCTAGAAGTCAAGCTATTGGTGAATTAATTCTACCTACATTGACAGACAAATCTGTATCTACTCCAAGATTAGAAGAATTATTTTGGCACCGATTAGTTGTTGGCGGTCAAGAAATGGATATTTACAGTCAAATAAATGAAGCTAGGATTGTTTGGCCAAATGATGAAGACTTAACTAAGTCACATTCAGGGGCTATTCTCAAGAGTCTAATTTCTAATGGAAAATTGGTTGATTAGTATACGATGCTTTCAAACCTAAGCGCTTTCTCGGCTTGTCATGGCAATCGAGAGACTGTTGACTGGAAGTATCCGTGACCAAGTTCAAGAATTGATGTCTACTGAAGACTTAGTAATTGATGCTTTTAGAGATCTTGTCAAGGATGAATTGAAGAGTCACATACGTTCTAAGGTCGACCAAGACCCCGAATTGAAGGAAGAAATAAAAGAGGCTGTAGCTTATTATTTCCATACAAAGGCTCGAACAGTATATGCTGAATTGAAAGCAACTAGAGCTGCTACAAGATTAGGATTAAGATTACTCCCTGATGACTTACAAGGTGAAGTCGGAGAAGCACTGGTTTCCTTGTTTGAAAAGGAACTGGGAGCATTACTAGAAAAGGCACTTTGATTGGTTATCACTAATTAGTTAATTTTTGATGCTTTTTGATTAAATATAGTAGTGTATATTATGAAGAATGAGTGTCCCGTTTAGCATGTGGTAGACAATAATAGGTCATCAACACTGATTCTTTCAGTATTGTTCATTTCCTCTATTTTCGCGTTTTCTTCTGCTTTCGATAGTGTTGAAGCCGAGCCTGTACAAGTCTGTTGCGATAACGCCTCAGTCGTTGATTTATTTTTATTGGGGAGTTCAAGCGGTGACTTGTCACCTTTTTCTCAGAAGTTGGATACAGAATCTTCCTCTGCTGTAATCGTTAATTCAATAACATCTCAAGAGGAAATAGGTTCTTGGAATATGGGACAAATTTGGCCAGGACAGGTTCCTGAGTCCACATGGTCATTTACTATTTACTACAAAGTTAGTGATGCTGGCGGCGCCCAAGTGAATGCTACTGCCACACTCAATATTGGTTCACTTACATTCTCTGCGTCAACTGCTTTCGGTTCATCAGTTCTTCCTCAAGGAGAAGGTCAACTCACATTTGATATTCCCGTAGATTCAACCTCTTTGTCAGCATCTAGTGATGTTGAATTAGTTTTAACGGCTAGAAATATAGTTTTCAGTGTCCCTGAAAGTGGAGCAAAGTTAGAACTATTTTGGGGTTCAGAAGAGCATGATTCTAGAATAACAGGAGAAATCCCTCTGGCTGATTTAATCATTGAAGATCCTATTGTTGAGGGCTCCGATATTTACATACCAGTAAAAATCGATTCTCCTTTTGGACTTGATGCTTTAGCATATTCAGATTCGATTGAACTTCGAGTAAATAATGTAGTTGTTGAAGGAAACCCAGTTGAGACTAAAAATGGCGACTCAATTATCGTCACTTGGACATGGCAAGGTGCATCAGGCGGGGTAGAGACAGTTCAAATTTCAGTCAGTCTTTCTATTCAACCCTCAGGACCAACACTCTTTGGTCAGACGAGTTTTGAAATTGAGACATTTGACAGTGGCGGTGGAACCGGAACCTTCTATCCTCAAGATGAACCATTACGGACCAGTGGTGTAGGAAGTCCTCTTTCAATAGAACAAATTGTAGAATTATCTGACTCAAAAGGTAAATTAAAAATTTCTCGAACTACTACTATGGAAATTGATGGTGAGATGGCATTTTGGATGCGGTGGGGGATGGACCATATCGGAGATACCACACTCCCATCGACATCTGTGTTATATGGCTGGAACCCAGGTTCAGTAAGCGATGAAGAACGAGTCAGTAGGAATATTGAATCAGTAGAAATCGAACAATTCCAAAGAGAAATGGTTAAGCGATTTCGAACCTATATGACAGGTATTAATGGAATGCAAATCGATAGTGGTGAGTTAATTGGCAATCAAGGTGACTTCGATACAATATCCATTTCTGTAGATTTAATGGGTGAAAGTAAGGTGGTAAATCATCCTCTAAAACTTATTTTCTCATCTTTACAAACAGTTGATTCAGATGAACGGTTTTACTTAATGAGGACCTTCACATCAACTCAATCAGCACCTCTATGGCAAGATTATTCACTTTTTATTGAGGCAAAATCTACTGGTCTAACTTCATTTGCTGACGCCGAGTTACTAGAATCTGATGATCTTTCATTTAGACATTCAAGGATGCCTTGGGGTGAGAAAATAACTGTCGAGGGTGAAAAAATTAGTCTTTCTGAGGATTTCACCATAAGTTTACAACCAACAAAAAATATTCTCTATGGCCCTGTATCTTTGATTGCTATAGCTGGAGCTGTACTTTCAGTGGGCTTCTTTATGTCACTCGGTATTACAAAGAGTAAGCATCGAAGATTTTTGATGTTTGAATTAATTCTTATTCCTCTTGTTATGGCCATATACTACTTCGCCTACCCTCCGTTGTTTGTTGGAGCAGGATCTGGAATAGTTGTATTAATTTGGCTTGTGACATCAATAGCAAGCCCGAGGAAGTTTGCTGAAATAGAAACGCCCCAACTTAAAGAAACTACTCTACCAACCATCGCTTGTCCTGCATGTGAAACTGTAAACGTTGTAACAAGTGATGAGAGGCCACTAAGAATTGCATGTACAGGTTGTGGCAGAACAATAAAAATTGTTGGATAATCAAAGTTTTAATGATTTAAGTGATTTCACGATTGCTCTAGATTCTTTGTAATCACTAGGAGAGAAATAGCCTGAAAATTCTCCATTTTCATCAACAGAAACTACTGCTTGTGGACTCCTTTTCTTAATCGATTTTAGAACATCTTTCAGATTATCGGAATTTTTCACTTCCATAAAATCCATTTCCATCAATTCTCGACACTTAACTGAATTAGTATCCATTCCTTGATCTATGGCATGAAGAAATTGCTTGTAACCCATTACACCCTTCACTCTCGATTCATCATCTAGCACAATCAAAACGCCACCTGGTACAGAAAGCAGTCTCTTAGCACCTTCTTTTAGAGTATCATCTACTCCGACAGTAATATGCTCATCATTTAGATTGAGTTCTGATATGGTCTTAACTGGCTGTGTCATAACTAACGCTAACATAACTTGGATTTGATAGTTACCCTACTGATGGGTAAACAAAATTGTATCTTTATCCAATATGATTCCATAACCGATTCTTTCGAGTTGAACAATTGTTCCGATTTCATAATCATGTCTCTCTATCAATCCATTTATTCTATTTAACGTTCCATCTTCGGTAGAAATTAGAGTTGCTTCAAGTTTATCATCCTCTGAAACCCAGTGGACTATTGCTCTTTTGTCGCTACGCTCGGTTGAAATATAGTTGGCGGAATCTCCAGATAAATTAAAATCTGCAAATCCCTTAAGTCTAATCTCCTTCTTCTCAAAGTCCATATTTTCGATGTAAACTTTTGAACTGGAAATACTAATTTGTCTTTCACCCATAGATTCAACATTTGGGTGAACTGGGAATGAAATAGATTTTGGATGATTTCCTTGGAGCTGAATCATTTTTGGATTTCTTACGAAAGAAATCCTCGGTGCTGAATCGTCTATTTGCTTAGTATTGTGAGAATAAAGAGTGGCTAGAGGGACAGAAATATCCTTTTGAGTCACACCTAGTTCGATCCAAAATTGCCTAAGAGCTTCTGCTTTTATCCCCCTTTTCTTCAATGCAGATATTGTTGGAAGTCTTGGGTCATCCCATCCTTCAAACATCCCATTTTCTATATCTTTTCGCATTTGTGAAGTTGAAAATCCGCCCCATTCGTGGACTTTAACTCTACCCCAATACATTGTTTCGGGATATTTCCAGTTGAAATGTTGGTACAGTAATGTTTGCTTTCTAGTAGAGTCCATCAAATCCTTTCCTCTAATAATATGAGTTACGCCTTGTAGGTAGTCTTCAACAGCACTTTGGAAATCAAGAAGTGGCCAAACACGATATTTGGAACCAATTTCCTTTCTTGGATGTGGATTTTTTTCAGTGTCTTGAATTCTAAGTGCTGGCCAATCTCTTAAAGCAGGGTTCTTTAGTTCCATTCCTGTCTTGACCCGAACAACTGCATCTCCAGGTTTGAAAGTTCCATCAAGCATCTTACCCCACATTTCGATGTTCAAATTTTCACTTTGTCCTCTGCAATTGCAATTTATCTTATCGATTCTAAATTGACGAAATTCCTCGGCACTACAGGTACAAACATACCCAAACCCTTGCTCAAGCATCTGCTTAGCATAATCGTAGTAATTGTCTAATCGATCGCTAGCAATGACAATCCTATGTGGCTTGAATCCTAGCAGCCACTCAGCCTCATTAGGAATTTCTTTGTATGCTTCAATTAAGGGTGGTTTGACAGAAGTATCAGTGTCATCGAACCGAAGTATTAATTCTCCATCAAATTGTTTAGCATATGTACCGTTTATCACGATACCACGTGCATGTCCGAAGGATAGAGGGCCATTTGGATTAGGTGCAAATCTCAAGACCACCTTTCCTTTTTTAGCATTGGATAGTTCAGGAAGTCCAGTTCGCCGTTCCTTCTTTTCTCGCTTTTCAAGTAAATGTGGTGCTTCATTATCGAGTATTTCTCTAAGATGTTCAATTCCTTCTGACTGTGCAAGTGAATTAGCCTCACTAACAGCCTTTGCAATCAAGGGACTAATCAGTTTACCATGCGGGCGCAATTCTGTATTCATGCCCATTATTCTACCTATTACAGAGCCTGGATTCGCCTTACCCTCATATTCTATTGCGTTTTGAATAGCAGTATGTCTAATGAGGTCAAGGGTCTTATCATCAGGTGTCCATGACATGGGATTCAAACACCCCTAATGCCAATACTTCATCAAATGCTTGGAAAAAAATGAATTTTTAGAACAAAGTAGACTGATTTTTTGGGGGGCTATTTCTTTTTGGTAATTCTTTATCATGAATTTTTTTCCACTCCCTTTCGACTGTTACCCAACTCCATCTCAACTGTGGATGCGGATTAATTTCAAGTAATTTAGGTAATATGTTCTTTGTATTTGGGTCACTGGGGTATCCTGAGCCTACTGAAAAACCAACCTCTGCAGAAATTTCCTCGACACACATA
>CENX01094882.1_pt1 | contig 10874 bp, 8 predicted proteins | sample 361321 | NCBI WGS metagenome assembly CENX01 (sample SAMEA2619678, study PRJEB7988) | marine metagenome | isolation source: saline water (ENVO:00002010), including | reverse complement strand
TTATTACCAAATGAACCGTTAAATGCTGCATTTAAATATACTTCTTCGCCAATAATTTCACTAGTATTAATTGCATCTAATGCAACAGACCCAACTCCTTTCTCAACATTCAGATTGTCCATCAAAATGATGTTTTGTGTAATCTGTTTTCTTATACTCTCTACAGTAATTTTATTTTTAGTTGGATCCCATGCTTGAATTACTGAAACTCTACTCACAGCAGTGTTATCAGTCATCTTAGCATCAACTTCTGATTCAATTACAACTTCACCAAACAATTGGAAACCTGCTGGATGAGTTGTTTCTTTTATAAGTTGTCTCCAAGTATCAGTTGAAGTTTTTGATTTTATAGTATAAGAAAAATCTTGATAGTAATAAGAATCATGCAATCTTTGATTTGCATCACTAAGTTTACCAGCATCTGAACTATAGAATCCTACGTTGTCAAAATCAGTTTGAATAGTAGGTAAGAACTCAGTAAAACTAATACTCTTTAGTTTTGCAATTTGATTTCTTGCAAGACCAATTATATTTTGATCAATTCTAAAAATACCTGTGACTTTATCAACTATGAGTATATTAGTCCCTTCTGTCCATGATGTAACTCTTGCTCTAGCAACTTCCACACTACCAGATTTTTGAATAATAGTCTCACCTACACTAAATGGTTTTTCATTAAAATCAGATAATGTAAATATATTATTTGATCTAAATGTAGATTGTAAACTAGTATCGTTGTGATATAATCCACCGTTACTAATGATTTTTATATTGGAAGGTATACCAATATCATTGCTTGACAAGTAACACTTAACTGTATTATCAATATTACCTTCTGAATTAATAATACCAGTAACTATAGGAAGTTTTTTATAATTACCTCCTACGTTAGTTACTCTAATAGAATTAATATTACCTACTGCAAATAATGACTTAGTTGTATAACTAATAGATCCTGTGCCATCATGGGTAACTGGATTAACAGTAGAATATAAAATTTTTGTTGGTGTTACATATAATGCTGTTTTTTCACCTTGTAGATCATCATCAATAACATTTAAATATGAACCCTCTGCATTAACAATATTATTTTGATCAAAATAGTAGAATTTATTATATTGACTGTTTACTTTTGATGAATATGTATTGTTATAAGTTCTAGAACCAAAACCAACTTTAATATTAACTTCAGATAGGTTAGGTATCTCTTTTTCTACTGCAACAATATTAAAATTAATACTAGGTGATATGTCAAACTTCTTACCAATCATGGAAGAGTGTGAAACATTAAATTTATACTTGTAGTAATTTTTAATGTTTACAATTTTGTTTCTTTCACCATCAATTTCAAATGCAGTAATAGGTTCACTGACACTTGCTATATTGACTAATCTATTAGCAGGTTGACTTTGATCTCTAAAAACAGAACTCAATGTCAATAAACTAGGTGTTACTCCATATCCATACTTGAATACAACCTTCTGTGTTGTTGTATCATATGATACAACATATGGTTGTGTTAAATCTGAACCACTATATTGATTAATTAAATATCCACTACTTAATGTAAAACCTGCATCCTGTAAAGTAATAGTCACACCATTAAAATGATCTGCTGGTTTAGATCCTCTAGTAACAGTAAATGTATTACTAGTAATACTTGTTATAGTTACAACTTCACTACCAATAACAAGTTTATCATTTACGCTAAAACCAATTGCACTGGTTACTATAAGATCTGTTCTTTCCTTAGAGAATCCAGCATGATCAACACTTATTTGCAATCTTGGTTCATTAGTATCAGTTTTGTTTAAATCACTATCACCAACTGTAAGAATATCAAATTTTTCATACCCTGATCCTCTATCAGTGATCACAACTTCAGTAACTGGTGTGTTGTTTCCTATCTGTTCTACCTTTATAGATGCTTTTGCACCAGATCCTTTACCACCTGACAAAGCAATGTCATTATATTGACCAACCGTATAGTTATTACCACCATTTAATATTTCAAATCTTCCAACTCCACTGTCGTTGAGAGTCGTTGCTACAACAGGTGTTTCAAGGACTGCTTCTTGATAAACAGCAGAAGTTACTTGCAATTCTGTTGTAGTAGAGGTATCGTTAGGATTTACATCAACAGTAATTCTTTCACCTTCAGCAACACCGTGGTTTGATCCTGTTGAGAGTAAAGCAACATTATCTTGTATTGTATTAATACCTAAATTTTCACTTAATGATGTAATAGAAATAATTTTTGAACCAGGTGTATTAAGTAGATTAGAACTAGACAAGAACAATGTAGATGATATTGTAAAACCTGTCTGTGTAACTTTTACTTTAACACTATTTTGTGATGATGTTGTTTCTAAAACTTCTCCTTTAGCAACAGGAAGATTTACACCATCGTTCAATGACAAAATTGCACCCTTTGTGTATGATGCATTTTGATCTAAAAGCAATGTAAGAACTTCTGTATCAGATGTAAGAGTTCCTGTAGCACTCCATGTGCCAGTTACAGAGCGAATAGGGAACTTTGTAGCAGAGAATACATTACCAACTATACGCCCTGTTGCAGACCCTTGTGTGACCCTATCACCATCAAAGAGATATGCATTACTAGTCAAATTAACAAACAATACTTTATCAGTTTGAGACTCAATTGAGATTACTGATTTACCTGTAACCGAATCAACTTCTGCTTTAACATCAGAACCACCAGTACCACTCTCATCAATAATTAATTTAGAACCAACTGAGAATGTAGCAGATGATGTTTCTACGGTAGCAGATGATATACTACCAGTTGTTACATCTTGTATTTGTAACGATGTACCATCACCGTTATTTTCTATATCAGTAGTTCTTAGTCTCTTAGCATTTGTTGGTAAATCATATTGATTTAACGTTGAATTGTAATTAGAATCAACTGGTAATGAATAGTAACACTTACCAACAACATAAGGGAATACTGGAGTATCCGTACCATCACATGTGATGAAGTATGCATACGTACCATTTGGAAATTCTGGTGTAATACAGTAACGACCATTATTTCTATCTAATGATCCTCTGTCATGAACATACACCCAATCTTCTATGAATGTGCCAATTGGATAAGTGGTTTCATTAGGTCCATCAACTCTAGTTGTTACTGGCATGTAACTACTAGTCATTTTAGAAATAGCACTAGTAGAATTTAAAGGTTGTGTATATCCAAAAGCACCATATATGGGGTTACCATCATATGCAAATCCTAGAATAGGAGAATGAGATGCTCCTGTATCATTTGTTCTTAATGTAGTGGGAGATGCAAGATATCCATACCCTTGTCCTACAGAAGCAGTAAAATTAGAAAAGAAAGTACCATTTTCAGAATCTACAGTTGTCTTCTTAAATCTATCCTTTCTCCACTCTTTAATACTAGCAGTTGCAGTAGCACCAGATCCTACAGGAATTATATCTATCAAAACATTACCTGAAGTATATCCCTTACCACCATTGACTTTAACTAAATTAGTCAACTGACCAGCATTTGATACTTCTGATGTATATACAGCAAATTGTCCTCTACCTGCTAAGTCAGCAATTCTTACTTCAGGTGGTGATGAATAGTATTCACCAGCATTGTCAATAGTAATGCTAGTAATTTCACCTTGTGTAATGATAGCAGTTACTGTAGCATTTCTACCAGATAAAATCTCAACACTAGGAACAGATGTATAACTACCTTCTGTAACAATTGATACAGACTGAACAACTTCACCAGCAAGTTTTGTTGTTGCTTGATTAGCAACACCATCAATTAAAACAAAAGGTGGTTTCTTATAACCATTACCTTTTTTATCTAAAGTAATTTTTTGTAGTCCACCATTCAATATTACTTCATCGTCTTTATAACTTAAGAACGGTATACCATTTGTAGCAATACCAACATCTCTAAATTGTGTCTCATAAGATTCAGTTGTAGATATTGGTTTCTTTCTAATAATTTTTAAGTGTTTCTGATCTGCTGCATCAGAAGGTAGTGTGCCAATAGCATGTGAGGGGAATCCAGACGATGCAATATAATACGAATCAACATCTTCATATATTGCAGAAACATTTGAATTTAAATCTGCTATAGCAGGTGTAGAACCACCAATAGTCCATCTAAGACTGTTTTGATCGTCAAATATTTTAATATCATCTGTAAGGAAACCTGACTCAGATATATCAATAGAATCGCCAGTATTAGAGTAAGGAACTTTATTATTTGATTCTAAGTTATAAACAATACCATATACTAACAGTGATACACCATTGCCACTTACATCAGAACCAAAAGTTACAGCATCCCCAACACTATATGCTCCATTACTTGTTCTAGACTTGACGACAAATTGATTTACATTTTTATCATCAAATGTAAACACCTCATTGTCAATAGTAAACTTTCCTTCATTTTCCCATCCAATTGTTGAGAAAACATTAACTCTACCACCAACAGATAACGTTGCTCCTACATCTTTTGTTAATGTTGTTTTAGATGCAATAGTAAATCTACCATTTACACTAGACTCTGAAAGAATTAATTCGTATAGATCTTCTCCATCAAATCTACCAGTAAATATAACATTGTCCACAACAGCAGAAGCAAACTTACCTGTTGTTTGTGTGATCTTTTTACCAATTAGATTGTTTACATCACCAGATAAAATTTTTGCTTTGATTGAGTAATTATTAATCCAAGTAGATTCTGATGACTTTAATGTATGTTCTCTTGGATATAGTATTGTTGGTTCTGGATCATTATCTATTAGACATTTAAATAAGAACTTAACGGAACTATCAGTTCCTTTTGACTTATAGAATGAAGTTATATTTTTTATAAGAGTTCTCTTGTCAATATCCCCTTTTAGATACGCTTCTGGGAAATTGTCAAGGTATTGTTTCTCAAAACTTTTAATTAATGAATATAAGAATAGGTTACTGATATTTTGTACAGTAGATCCTAGTATATGATTATCTGTTTGTGTTGTTACAAAAGTGCTCTCCTCATACAGGTCACCAATTTTAGTGTTTCCACTTACACCACGACTTACTTCTAATAACTGTGTGTCTGTTCTACTTTTATAAAAACAAATTTCATCATCAATTTTTATATACCCACCATTTTTAGGAAATGAAGAGGCATCAGTAACATTAATAGATGTATCTACATCTTGAACATATGAAGTAGTAGTGGTAGACTGCTTAAGTACATTCTTTTCATAAAAATCTATATCACGATACTGCTGAATATTACTGATAATATCCAGTGGTTGACCTTGAAGTTCATTTTGCTCATAATACTTCTGTACGAACTTAGAAAACAGTTCATACTCTTCGTTGATGAAGTCAGGTAATTGAGACTCAATTAAGAATGAGACTTTATTCGCAGTTTTTGGCACTACTCTTTATACGCAACGAATTTACTATTTGATACATCTACATCCAGATACATCTCACGCTTTACTTCAATATCTTTATTAGCAGGTTTGACACGTAACTCAATACGATTGTCAGAAAAACTACCTTTTAAAATAGTAAAGTCATAAATTTTAATTTCACCTTTTACATAGTCAACATCACCAACTGAATCATTCAATAGGATTTTATCACCAGTGATGGAGTCTAGTCTATATAGCACCAATTTACCATTTCTATCCTCTAGATATACAGTGTAACTTGGATGTTCAAAGACTGTCATGCCAGTAGATGATACTACAGGGTCATCACAATCCTTTAATAATTCATTTTTAAAGCAAATTTCATAGTATGTTGATGAGTTTATCTGTGCAATAAAGTCTTTTCTTAAAGTTATGGAGGTATCGTTAGAATTAACGCTACGATCTACACTATCAATTACACTAACAAACTTACTATACCTAAATTTACCGTTAAATTTTTCTGTTCCTGATGTTTTTAAATACTCCAATACACCAGATGCTACTTTTGACGCAATATCTGTAGGAAGTAATTTGGTTTTTGTACCATCAAAGTAAATATCACTACTCAATTCAACAAAAAGAATAGAAGGATCAACAAATTCTGGTCTAATAGAAGCAACTGTGTACTTCTTAAGTTCGGTTACCAGTTGATTTTTGGTAAATGATGATAATGATGTTGCTTCAGTTGGTTTTATAGAGAGAAAGACCTTACCATATGCAGGTGGTTCTTGCTCTTCTCCACCAAATACTATGATATCACTGATAGAAGGGTATATCTTTCGCACAATAGCAGAGTAATCATTAGAGGTTACTGCTCTATTTTGTGATCCAAAGAATTTTGGAGCATTAAATTTGATCTTAGCAACAGATTCAATCTCTGCACCTCCGCTTGCTGCGGAAGTTGTTGATAAATTGCTTACGGAAAACGGAGAAGTAATCGTGACATCACTAGCATCAACAAGTGTTCCGTTAAATGTAAACGTTTTTGCACCATTAGTAACTACACCACTAGTAACAACATAAGAAATTTCAACAACATTTTGATTAGATAGTTTCTCTCCTAATACACCATCACCAAAAAATACCTCATATTGCTCATCTTCTACTTCACTTAAGAAATATACTTTATCAGTAGATCCAACTTCTAGGATATTTTCTGCTCTTTCATATGTTGTTGATACAGTTGAGTTTGATGCTTCAAATACCCTTACACTTAATGTACTAGTATCTGCTCCAGGATTACTAATAATGAATCTTTGATTCTTAAGTGATGTATCTACTGTAGTCTGAGTAACAACTAATGAACCTTCGTATACTGGTAGATCAGTAAATGTAACAGTATCATTAACTACTTCCTTCCTATAATCATCTTTCAATACAAACTCATATAATGCGTTATCATAGTTTGTAATAAAACCTGTACCTTTTTTTAGTACAACTGTACTAGGTGCAACACCAGTTAAGATAAGTTGCATGTCAACTATTGCTTTTGGTGCTGTAATAGATTTCGGTGCATACCCTATCTGCTTTGCCAGAGCAACCACGTTGTCTCTCAGAGTGGATGAATCTAAGAACAGTTCATTGACTACCATGTTAGCGTTAAACGCTGTGTAGTACGTATTGTATGCCAATACATCAACTAACTGACTGATGACAGATCCTTCAAAATCATAATCAGTAAATTCTGTCTCTGCCCTCATGTATTCTTTGATGGCAGTCTTTATATCAGCAAAATCTAAATTGTTTACTTGGGTATATGGCATTATCTCGTCCTTGCTAGGAAGAATTCTATATTTGACGGAATTATATCTGAACCAACCACATTGTATGACATCTCAACGTTGAATCCATTATCATTAAAGTCAGGAAAGCAATCTAGTGATGTTATTGCAATTCTTGGTTCAAACGTTTGTATTGTATTAAATATAGAACTTTTTATACTTGCAGCAGTAGCATAGTCCAGTGGTTCAAATAATTGACTTCTTATATCAGAACCGTACTCTGGTTGAAATAACCTTTCTCCCTTGTTTGTTAACAGTAAACTTATAAGTGCTTGTTTAATAGCAGAAGCATCCCTACTAACAACTAAGTCATTAGTAACAGGATGCTTCTTAAAATTAATATTAATGTCCCTGAAGGACAATCTGTTCGCCATTTACCGACAAATATACGAAGTCAAAGTTATTTAGCGACTTTTATGCAACCTTGTAAAACGTATACTTTAAAAATAACTCTTCTCCCTTCTTAATGTCTTTAATTGTTTTCATATAATAGACATCACCTTCAGACCATTTAATACAGTTAGGTTCGTCAGAATGGTTTACGAACCCTCCTAAAGGGGTTCGTATGATATCTTTATTAACTACCACATGAGATACACCAAGGTACATCATAGCAGCAATATCTTCTTTCGCAAAAAGACCTTGACCTGCTATAGGACTATCCTTTATATGCAACTCTTTCGGTAATGCTTGATAACCTATAACTTTTGGTCGTAGCTTCATTTTTCAATTATTGATACATCGTCATCTTGTTGATCCATGAGTGTAAATTTAACTGCAATTGTAAATCTATACTTGGGACCTACTAATGCTTGTGGTTTTGCACAGTGAGGTATACTACCATCAAAAAGGCATATTCTACCTGGCACATATGGATTTATGTACACTATCTCCTGTCTATCTTCCTCATAGAAGACCGTCTCGCCACCGTGATTCAATCCCCATTCAATATTAGGATATATCAACATAGTTTTTTCCATACCCTTTCTAGGAGCATCTACATGAATCTCATGAGAATCATTGACTAGACCTAAGTTAACATATGCGTTTGTAAAAGCATATTTTGTGGTATCAATAAATTGAGAAAAATTCTCCATACGATAAGTATCACTGAATATTGATCTCAATATGTTATCATCAGGAAAGTTTGCCATACCATCTGATTCTGTCGTTTCTTTTTTTCCACACTCAGGACACAATGATCTTCGGAGTCTCGCTCCTTCTTCATCCGTTGCCAGTATTTGTACTTGATCAAGTTGAGGTAGATCTGCTCTCATCCTCTTATCACTTATGTCTTGTATATCAAAGTTACTTGTATTCGCACAAGAATACTTCAACGACATACACGTGTCGTATAATGCTTGATGATCACCAAATTTGAAAGCCTTATCCATGATAATAATATCACGACCTTCATCAACTTCAATCTTATTAATTAACATAGTTTGTAAAGTATTTTAGAGTCCCTCGGCGTTCGGGTCGGAGACCACGCCCCTAGAACTGCTTCGGATGAGTTATCACGTCACCGTGTATTTCACCGATATCGTCTATATGGGCATGATCAATGTCAACATGCAATTCTTTCTCAAAAGAATCTGCTATCCTCTCAAGTGCAGAAGCAATCCTCTGTAAATCGTCAGTACTCACTTGCCCTGTCCTCTGTAACGCTTCTTTGCATTGTTACGAGAAGTTGCAGAAACCTTTGAATTTACTGAACTGCCTTGTCTTGTCTTCTTAGGTTTTGCATAGACCTTATCATTTGTACTGCTGTAAAGTGCCATATTATAATTGTGTACCTATTAGTATCTTAACATGCTGGAACGGTCCTGTCAAGGGTCTGGGTGTACCTAACATTGCTGCCTGATCTCCAGTCACTGCTGGTAATTGTCCATTGACTAACACTGTCGTGTTAACAGTAGGAGTGACTACCCTGATACCTGGTTGGCATGGCAGTGGTATAAGTGGATTGACCTTCACACCAGTGACAGGATCTATTTTACTAGTGTTAGTATAATACTCCAATTTTTCACCATTCACAATTACATTCTGTGAAACATTAGGAGCACCTCCCAATGGAGAAGCAGGATATACACAATTAGCATCAGTGCTTACAGTGTCTATTGTTTCCTTCCCAACGAAGTTTGGCATTGCTTTAAATCTTCTATTGTATTATGTAGATAATCTAATGTACTTGAAATAGACTCGTACTCATCACATGTCGGACGCTTGTACATCAATTGTGGATTCTCCAGCGATGAGATCCTCTGTTCCAATTGGTTCAACCTCTCGGACAACTTCTGGAGTGACTGATTCAACACTAGAATGTGTGATTGGAGTTCTTGAGTTATTATCTCTTCCTGAGAATCTTTCTGCTGCTGCATTTTCAAAGTCATCGCAAAATTTATCAAATTTGTTTTCGTCTGCTAGTAAGTCTTCATACTTTTCCATAGTTATAAAGATAGTGTAGGGGGTTCGGGCGGACCATCGTTCCTCTTAGTCTCTTTGAATCTTATAGAGAGTTCTAAGTCTATGAACTTATCCTCTAATACAACCAGTCTTTGAGATACCTCTTCAAGTACTTCAACGATACGATTGAGTTGACTCTCATGCACATGGACGGCATACTTAGGATCATTCATTAATTGCTTGTGGGCGGTTTCTTCGTATGATATGGTGTCTTCTCCAAGATCAGGACGTTTTCCTTCACTTAGATCCTCTAGGTCATCGTCACCTATATCAAAGCAACCATCGGGTAGGGTAGTCATATTATTTCCTTTTTGTGTATTGTAGCATAGCTCGTCTTTTTTGGCAATTTTTTACCAGAGAAATTTTTTCAGTTTCAAGGTTTTCATTTTTTCATTTTCCTTTTGATATTTATCGCTGTCTGGGAAACGTTTGTAGGTTAGAAAGAAGGTACTTTTTTAGCATCGCTCGGCATCCGACCTAGCATCAAAAAGGGGGCATTTTACTGCCCCCTGTGAATTACTGCTTAATGTCTGTCAGATATGTTCCAACTGCCTTGAGGTGTGGGCAGTGGTTCAAAGTTTCTCGCTGCCATTGCTGCGAGTGCTGCCTGAACTGCTGGATCTTTCATCGCTGATTTGTTTACTAGGACTCGTCCGTTGTAAACTGGTGTTAGATCTTTGTTGAACATGCTTGAAATCCTTTTGTATAATACTATTATAGGGTGATTTGTACCCTATGCGTGGCAAGTTGTGACACATATTAAACTGTCACAGACCAGGTGGAAGAAGTTCGCACCTGATACCAGCACCCTTATAGAATGTGAGCATGTCCAACGCCTTAGCATAAGTGTTGAACGTGATACGCCTAGGGTTGAACTGATCGTAATCAGTCCAATATCTAATAGCGGTTGAAGTAGAAGAAGTCATTAGTTAAAAACTGCGTTTGTTTGGACTGTGGAAATCAATACAGAATCTTGTCTGAATTGTTTCTTATATGCTGCTGCGATGCAGTGCATAGAGAGGAGATGATCTTCAACCTCATTATCTGGACACTCAAGATAAAAAATCTTAGTGTTTTCCAGTTCACCTTTCCAGAGACCTTCGCCATCTATGAACGTGCCATATTCAAAATGTGGCATGACCTCACGTTTGATGAA
>CENX01213384.1_pt1 | contig 10879 bp, 8 predicted proteins | sample 361321 | NCBI WGS metagenome assembly CENX01 (sample SAMEA2619678, study PRJEB7988) | marine metagenome | isolation source: saline water (ENVO:00002010), including | reverse complement strand
CAGAACCAATTCTTTATAATAAATATGGATTTAAGCCAGAATTATTAATTCCAACTATATCAGAAAATCCTGAAAGTATATATGAAAAAATAATTTCAATTACAGATAAAATTAAGATGAAAGAACTAAAAGAATTATGTTATCTTGTATTGAAAAATAACAAAAGTAAAATTATTAATTCTCCAGCATCTTTAAATAACCATTATCCGATTAAAGGTGGTTTAATTTTACATATTTTTAATTGCTTACAATTTGGATTACAATGTTTAAGAAATTTTAAATACATAAATAAAGATTTATTGATAACAGGATTATTATTACACGATATTGGAAGAATAAAATGTTATTCAGGTGAATTTGTCTTTACTGAGAATGATAAATCTAAATTAATTGGCCATGTTATTTTAGGACTTGAAATAATAAACAATATTATAATAAAAATACCAAATTTTAAGGATGATTTGAAAATTAAAATATCACATATACTACTTTTTAATTCTAAATCTAATGATGGAGGTGAATTAAATTTAAATTTTTTCTCTGAAGCATATATAACATATAATATTTATAAAATAAATGCAAAAATAGATGCAATTAATAGGAAAACTATTCATTTAGATAACAGAATATAGTTTTTAAAATATACAAGTCTAAAATAAGTTTATTTTTTATATGAATTATTTATTTTCATTAAAAGAAACTTTATAAATTATAACTATAAAATTTTAGGGAAATATTTTAATGAAAAAAAACAACTTACTTTTTATCGTTTTAATCCTTTTAGCAGGGATTTTTAGATTAATACCTCACCCTTGGAATTTAACACCTGTTCTAGCAGCCTGTTTATTTAGTGGCTTTAAAATTAAGCCAAATAGATTAGCATTATTTTTACCTTTAATCGCTATTTTTTTAGGAGACATTACTCTTGGTTTTTATAAAGGTATGGGTTGGGTGTACATTTCATATATTTCTGTAGTTGCTTTAGCTTTATTATTAAATAAAAAAAATTCAATACAGGCTAAGTTTTCAGCTCCTATACTAGGAAGTTTTATTTTCTTTTTTATATCTAATTTTGGAGTTTGGAATGGTGGATTCTTGTATCCAAAAACATTTGAGGGATTAATACAGTGTTATATATCCGCTATTCCATTTTTTAAAAATACATTAATTGGAACTATAATATATTTTGGAATATTTTTCACAATTTCAGAATATTTAGAGAAGAGTATTTTTAAGATTGCAACAAGTAAAAATTAATTTATAACCTTGATATTACAAAATTTTCAAAGGCATTGGTTTAGAATTTCGACTATTGCCTTTTTTTTTAGTTTTATTTACGGTGGAATTAGTGATTTTCCTCAAATAACGATTTTATTAGATCATATAGAGCATCATCAATTTAATAATTCTCCATACTTACCTAATATTCAACAGGATTATAGTAATAATAATTTAAAATTTGATGGATCTTTACCTATCGCATTGAGTAGTTATCAATTTTTTAATAATCCATTTTTAAAAAAAAATGATACAAATAATTATAGTAATTCATTTTTTTGCTATAGGCAAGGAGATTATCTTTACAGAGATTTAATAGTAAATAAATCTGTACAATTAAATGATAGTTTAACTTTTGATTTCGTTGGACAAACTAGAAGTTTTCCTGGTCCATATAATGATTTAGGACCACAAATAGGAAATTCAAATAATTCACTTCAAAATTATCATTTATCTTTACTGAATAAATCTATGACAAGTTCAAATTTATCAATTGAATATTTTTATCATAGAGAAAATATAAGTTTACCTATTTTTTACGATCAAAATAGTCAATTCCATGAATCAAGTAATTTTGCAGTAAAGGTAGATAAAAATAATGATAATTATTATTTCAATTCAAACATTGCATTCCAAAATGGAAGTTTAAATATCAATGATTATGACCTGGATTATTTAACAATCTGGTCAGATTTTGAATTTAGAAACAGATTGAATAAAAATTTATTTTTAAACTTTAATTACAAAAATAAATTAAATAATTTTGATTTAGAAATTTTATCTATTAATAAAAAGTATAAAAGTGATATATCTATTGGAATTGACTTTAAAAAAAATAATTTTAACCTAAATGTAGGATTAATAAGATTAAATAAAAATATCCGTACATTTTTTATTTCTAAATATCAAAAAAAAGAATATAAGCTTGAATTATACTATGAACCCGTACATTTTTTTAATATGGAAAGTCCTTTTAATGACACACTAAAGTTTTTATCAAAATTGATAAGTTTTAAAGGCATAAATTTCTATTTTTCTAATGAAATATTTTCAATTAAAAATAGATTTAGCTTTAATTATATAGGCTTTGATACAAAAAGTAAGCTCGACTATTTATTCTCATGTTACGAATTAAATTATAAAAAAATTAACTTTATATTTAGTAGTTATAATTCTTTAAAAAATAAAATCAATCAGGACTTTTTGAATTTTAAATTACAGTTTTCACCAGTTTTTCCTTTCATTGGATATGATAGTTTTAAAAATATCCCTTTTCTTGGCATGATTTTTTGGAATTCAAAAAAAAGATATGAACCATTTTTTAATATCGAAGGTACATATATTGATTGGGTGAGAGCAGGGTTTAGTGAGATTGGTAGCTTTGATTTAATTAAACTACCAAGAAAGCAATATTATTGGAGTTGGGGACTTGGATTTGATGTTTACAATTTTAGATTCACTTGGAAACAGAATTACTTAGGTAAAGAATATATTTATTTTTCTGATCCTGAGGAAGATATACCCATTCACCCAATAGGAGCAATATCATTTTTTCAAATTGACTGGAGATTTAATGATTAAAATAAATTTAATTGGAATTAATTCTAAGAAAAAATTTAATTTAGATTACATACTAAAATTTCTATTTCTATTTATGATTAGTTTATTTTTCAGCTGTACTTCTTATGAAGATATGCTTTATGCATTAGAAACTAAACAAAGCTTAGAAAAACTTGAAAAAGGAATGAAAACCCATAATGTAATTCAAATTGTTGGAGAACCATTAAAAAAGTCATTTACTCAAGATAGTACAGAGGTATGGATTTATATTACTTCAATACCACAAACAGCATTTATTCAATCTGTAGATAACCTATCAAATGATTATAAAACAGCTTTAATTTTTAAAAATAAGATTTTAATTTCATGGGGAAATGAAGCAAAAAATTATATTAATTAAATTTAAAATACTCTGCCTTTAAATTTCCATCTTCTTCTAAAATAACTTTAATTCCTAAATCTTCGTCAGAAATATTTTCTGGTTTTAAAAATTGTGAAATTATTTCTTTATCGTCATTCAAAGAGATTTCAATCCCACTAGTACTTTGTAATTCAAATTCAATTTTTCCGTTTGACTCTCTAGTTAATGGCAAGGCTGGTTTTAATGATAATTTTTTCTCAAGTGTAGTCACACCATTTTCAATAGTTTTTAATTTTACTGTTGAATGATACTTAGATGTGAATGTTAATGTGAAAGGAGGGAATATATTGAGTTTAATTGATTTATCATTTACTTTCTTAAATCCATCTAGATAGGCCCCTGGGATTATTGTTTGATTTCCATCTTTTAATATTGTTTTTTTAGCTTTTACTGATTTTAATTCTAAATTAGATGTTGTATCTGCTGTAATATCTCTTAATTTTCCAACCAGTAGTACAATAACAATTAATGCTATTATTCCACCAATTAGATTTTTTTGATTGATATTCTGGAATAATCCTTCATCAGAAAAAAAACTATCTTCAGTTTCAGTTTTTATATTTGACTCTTCAATTTTATTAAGGTTATTTACAATACTTTTAGGCTGAACTTTTCCTGTTGTATAAACTTCATAATCTTCTAAAACTTTATCAGGATTAGCTCCAATTTCAATAGCATATGATCTTAAGAATAATCGTGCATAAACAACTGGTAAAATACTGAAATTTCCTTTTTCAAATTCTAAAAAGTATTTTGGATTTATTTTTGTCTGCTCAGATATTTCTGATATCTCAATGCCTTGAGATTCTCTTTTTTGTTTTAAATTCAAGTAAAATTCATTTTGAGAGGTAGTATTCATAGCTTACAAATTACATGTTTTATATTTTTTTGACCAAAAGATTTTCAACTATTTTTGGTGAAAATTCTTTTAATTTTGAATAAAATTTTGTTAAAGGGAATCCAACAACATTAAAATAGCAGCCATTTATTTTTTCTACAAATATTGAGCTCCAGTCTTGAATTCCATAAGCACCTGCTTTATCAAGTGTATCGTAATTATTTACATAATGGTTAATTTCAAAATTTGATAACTTTTTAAATGTAACGTGAGTTGATTCATTAAATACAATTGATTTATTGTTTTTTATTATAGAAATACCCGTATATACTTGATGAGTCTTATTACTTAATTTAAGTAGGAACGATTTTGCTTCATTTTTATCTTTAGGTTTTGGGAATAGTTCATCGTTTAAAACTACTATCGTATCTGCTCCAATAATAATTTTATTTTTGTAGTTACCAGCAATTTTATTTGCTTTATTAAAGGCTAGCTCCATGCAGAAGTCTTTAGGGTTTTTTCTATATGATATTTTAGATTCATTATAATCAGATGGAACGACACTAAAATTTAATCCTATTATTTCTAATAAATATCTTCTTCTCGGACTTTTAGAAGCTAAAATTAATTTCATTAATAGATTTTTGCTATTTTTTGTAGTTTTTGAATACTAATTCCTGAATTAATTGAAGTAGCTTTTACTGTGTAAAAGTAAACTCCACTTGATATTAAAAAGCCATTTTCTGCTATTCCACTCCACTTTTGAGATCGAATTAATCCCGGCTGAATATTGTAATATCTTTCACTAAATATTTTTTTTCCAGACATTTCATAAACTATAATCTCTATATCTGCAGGCTCGTTTATATGATATGTAAATTCTACTTCATCCTTAAATGGATTTGGATATGGAAATAAATTTACTAACTCAAATTCATCAGTTTCTTTAAAAAATAAATTATATTCTGATATAGTTTGGTTATTTATGTTATCCCATGCAGAAAATTTAATTGTATTATTATACTGCTCAATGGAATTTAATGGTATTTGAATTATTCCATTTGTATCAGTAATACCTTCATATAAATTTGTTATATCAATCACGGAGTTTTCATTTAATTTATATGAAATTTTATGACCAATTCCACCAAAAGTATTTATCCCATTAGCATCACTTAGGCTTATTTTCAAAATTGTTGGAATTTTAATTAAATCTCCTGAGTTAACTGAATTATTATCTATAGATATGGAGAACAAGGGTCCCTTTTGATCAAAATTTGTGTAAGAATTTTCGATTAATGTCCAATTATATGAATTATCAAATACATAGTTACCATTTAAATCCTCTGAATAAATATTTATTTGTAAACATGATTCACATGGTGGAGCATCCATTGGTAGAATGAATGAATTGTAATTATTTAACTGATTAGTAAAAATAATATTGCCAGGATGAAAAATTTCATAATCATTTTCTTCTATAGTAATTGTAGAAAAATAATCTTCACTTTTGATTGAAATATAATTTTGTGCGATTGAGTTAATACTTAGTTCTAATTCATTACTTTCAAGTTGTACAATATTTTTATCACTTTCATTTAAAAATAAATCATTTTTTATAAAAAAAGGTAACTTCATTGCAGGATCTCCAAATAAATGGAAAAGAGAGTAATTACCATTATTTGAATTTGTTTTAGCAAAAAAGGCAATATCTCCCAGCCTATTTGAATTTAATCCCTGCATATATTGTTTAAATTGAAAGAAAATTTTCCGTAAAAACTCTATATTTGTTCCTGTATAAACTGATCTTGATGTAGTTATTATACCTATAGCACCATTAGGACTATTAATAAGGTCTTCAGGCATACTATCTTCACCATCATAATGGCCAAAAGAACACGTACCAATTACCCAGATTGCATACTTATTATCAATTGGATTTATAAGTGCAATATCTCTATCTTTTAAAAGAATCTTTTCATCTGCAAGTGCATAAAATGTTCCATGTCCAATATAATTAATAACAGCAGTTCCTTGATTTAGTCCATTAATTATATCATTGGTTAATTCTGGGAGCGTAATCCAGCCTTCTCCTGGTTCTGGATTATATTCAGATCCTAAATAGGTATCCACGATTGCATAATCTTTGACTATATCATATAAGTCTTGAGAATATTCTGTATGTCTCATCTCACTATCAGCAGAATAGTTTTGCTTACGATAATCATCTGCTGTTAACATAAATTTTTGCTTCCAAATCCCCGGAGATGCATTAAGAGTATATTCTCTAACTTTATTTACAATGTGTTCAGCTTCAGTAGCATATGCAACAGGTATTCTACCTGTTGAGATAGTTGGAAGTATACCATCCATAGAAGAATAATAATCGTCACTAGGAGTATCTCCAGAGTATATCGGAGGAAAATATGTTTCATCACCAAAAATTAATAAATACCTTATTCCAGGATTATTGTTTATTTTTAATTCTATAAATTCTTTAATATCATAACCGTCTAAAGCATTTACATTTAATTCATTTTCTATTTCAGAAATTAATACTACCTCTGTTAATAATTGGTCTTCAACTTGAACATCATTTGAATGTAATTCTTTTAAGCTCATTGCATATTGATAAAAATCATCAGGGGCGATAATTAGATATTCTAATAAATTTGAATTATTTATAACTAAACTATTTAAGTTATTAATATCAGGTATAATGTTGGGCGAAATAATAAATTTGTCTTTTAATATAATTTTTAAAGTAGCATTTTTACAGTAAAGTAAATTTCCATTTTCAATTTTCCATGGGAAAAATGAAAACTTTAAAATAGGGCATCCTAACTCAATTGATTCTTTATATTCCAGATTGTTAATATTTTCAAAATTTATTGTTGTTTTATTAAATATTGACCACTCGATATTTATTAATTCATAGTGAACTAAATCCTCTAGATTACCTGCGAACTTCCATATAAATTGATTGAATAAATTTTTATTGATATTAATTTCAGAATTTGCTTTTGGATATCTAAATTCAAAATTTGAAATTTTTAAATTTTCTCTTGAAGATTTAATTTTATAAATATATTCTTTTTGATTGGTAGAATATATTGTTGAAATAAAAAATATAAATAATATTAGGTTTTTTTTAAAAATCTATACCTCTTGAAATGATTAAAATAGAATACCATAAAATTCTTAAACTACAACGTTATAAACCAATAAAAGTTTCACTTTTTTAATAAATAAGTTAATATTATTCATTCAAAAAAAAATAAGGAGAAAATATGGTATTTGATCTTGAAATGATTAGAAATTATTATCAAAGTTTACATCAAAAAAATAACCAGACCCGATTATTGTTAAATAGGGCAATCACATTATCGGAAAAAATACTATATTCACACTTATTTAATAACATTGAACAAAATTTTCGACGAGGTATCGATTATGCTGATTTTCAACCCGATAGAGTTGCAATGCAGGATGCAACTGCTCAAATGGCATTACTTCAATTTATGATGTCGGGAAAAGAAAAAGTTGTAGTCCCTTCAACAGTGCATGCGGATCATTTAATTCAAGCAAAAGTACAAGCAGATGTAGATTTATCAAATGCTTTAGATATTAATTCAGAAGTTTATGATTTTTTATCTTCCGTATCAAATAAATACGGAATAGGCTTTTGGAAGCCTGGCGCGGGTATAATTCATCAAGTCGTTTTAGAAAATTATGCATTCCCAGGTGGCCTAATGATTGGAACTGATTCTCACACTGTTAATGCTGGAGGATTAGGTATGATTGCAATTGGTGTAGGTGGAGCGGATGCAGTAGATGTAATGGCTGGTATGCCTTGGGAATTAAAGTTCCCCAAAGTGATTGGTGTGAAATTGAATGGACAGCTTAATGGTTGGGCATCTGCAAAAGATGTCATTCTTAAGGTCGCAGGAATTTTAACGGTGAAAGGTGGCACTGGAGCTATTATAGAATATTTTGGAGATGGTGCTAAATCACTTTCTTGTACGGGAAAAGGCACGATATGTAATATGGGTGCAGAGGTTGGAGCAACAACATCAACTTTTGGTTATGATGAGTCAATGGATAGATATTTAAGAGCAACAGGAAGAGCTCAAATTGCAGATATGGCAAATAATATTTTTGATGATTTAACTGGAGATGATGAAGTATATGCTAATCCTGATAAATATTTTGATCAAGTTATTGAAATAAATTTATCAGAATTGGAGCCACATTTAAATGGTCCATTTACTCCAGATAGAGCAACGCCAATTTCAAAGATAGCTAAAGAAGCAAAGAAGAATGGTTGGCCTACTAAGGTTGAAGTAGGGCTAATTGGTTCATGCACAAATTCATCATATGAGGATATATCAAGGTCAGCTTCACTAGCTAAACAGGCATCGGAAAAAAAATTAAAAACTAAATCTAAATTCACCGTAACCCCTGGCTCGGAACAGGTTCGATATACTATTGAGCGTGATGGGTTTATAGATGAATTCAATAAAATTGGTGGAAGTGTTTTTGCTAATGCATGTGGACCTTGTATTGGTCAATGGGCGCGAGCAGGTGCTGAAAAAGAAGAAAAAAATACTATAGTTCATTCATTTAATAGAAATTTTACAAAAAGAGCTGACGGGAATCCTAATACACATGCATTTGTTGGTTCACCCGAATTAGTAACCGCTATTGCTATTGCAGGTGATTTAACTTTTAATCCTATTAAAGATTCTTTGAAAAATAAAGATGGTAAGGAGGTTATGTTAGATGCACCCAGCGGCTGGGAGTTACCTATAAATGGTTTTGATGTTGAGGATTCTGGTTATCAGGCTCCAGTTGAGGATGGAAGTAAGGTCCAAGTTGAGATTAATCCTGACTCAGATAGACTTCAATTGCTTGAGAGGTTTGACGCTTGGGATGGTTTTGATTATAGTGGCCTGAAGTTGTTAATTAAAGCTCAAGGTAAATGTACCACCGATCATATTTCAATGGCTGGCCCATGGTTAAAATATCGTGGTCATCTTGAAAATATTTCAGGCAATTTATTATTAGGTGCAATAAATGATTTTACAGGTAAACCAAATAACGTAAAGAATGCAGAAACGGGTGTTTATGGTTCTACTCCTGAAATTGCAAATTATTATCGTAAAAATGGAATATCTTCGATAGTTATAGGGGATGAGAATTATGGCGAAGGATCTTCTAGGGAGCATGCAGCAATGGAACCAAGATTTATGGGTGTAAAAGCAGTTGTAGTAAAATCTTTTGCAAGAATTCATGAAACAAATTTAAAAAAACAAGGTATTCTTGCTTTAACTTTTAAAAATAAATTTGATTATGACAAAATAAAAGAAGATGATTCTTTTGATATTATTGGATTAACCACTTTTAAACCTTCCAAAACGATGACTCTAGTCGCTAATCATTCAGATGAATCATTTGATGAAATAGAGGTTAATCATACATTTAATGAAAATCAGATTGAGTGGTTTAAGGCTGGTTCAGCATTGAATCTAATTTCTAGGAAAATAAAAAATAATGTCTAAAAAAAAACAGATTGCTGTAATTTCTGGAGCATCTTCTGGAATTGGTGAGGCAATTGCTAAAGAGTTTGCTTCTCATGGTACTACTGTCATTTTAGGAGCTAGATCTACAAATAAACTTGAACAAATAGTTGATAATATAGTATCCTCGGGAGGGCGTGCATATTCGTTTCACCTCAATTTCTTAGATGACGATTCTATTCAAAATTTTATTAATAGAGTAAATACAATTGGAGATGTTAATACTATTATTAATAATTCAGGATTTGGTAAATTTGATAAAATTGAAAATGTACTTATTTCAGATTGGGATGAAATGATTTCTGTTAATTTGCGAAGTGCTTTTATATTAAGTAAAGCATTCATACCCATAATGAAAAAAAATAAATCAGGAAATATTGTATTTATAAATTCTGTTGCTGGTAAGCATGGGTATCCTTTTTCAGCTGGATATGTTGCTTCAAAATTTGGAATGAGAGGGCTTGCAGAATCGCTTAGAAATGAGCTGAGAGAAGACAATATTAAAGTAACTTCAATCTACCCTGGAGCAGTTGATTCTCTTTTTTGGGACAATATTGACGGTGATTTTCCTAGAAAAGAAATGATGAATTCAAAAGAAATAGCAGAAACAGTATTTTTTGCTATTAATAAAAAGGGTATTGGTGCTCTAGAGGATATTGTTATTAGAAGGACTAAGGGCGACTTTTAATAATACTAAAATTAATTTTTATGAATAGAATGAACTTATATAGATCGAAATCTATAATTGTTGTTATTAAAAATAATTTATAGTTAAATTAATATGCTTTATCCCAATATGAATTTGGTATTTTTTATAAATGTTTGAACAGCTACAAAATAGGTTAGAATCTGTAGTCAAGACCTTAAAAGGTCATGGTAAAATTACAGAAGATAACGTTTCTGAGGCATCTCGTCAAATTAGAAGAGCACTCCTAGAAGCTGACGTAAATTTTAAAGTTGCACGCGATTTTGTAAATCATATTCAAAAGAAGGCAACAGGTGAAAAAGTGATTAAATCGGTTTCACCGGGTCAACAGTTTATTAAAATTTTAAATGATGAATTGACAGAGTTTTTAGGTGGTGAATCTGTTGAGATTAAGTTTAATAAAAATGGTCCTACAAAAATTGTAATGGCTGGATTACAAGGAGCGGGCAAAACTACTACTGTAGCAAAACTCGCATGTTTTTTGAAAAATAAGTATC
>CENX01025440.1_pt1 | contig 10881 bp, 8 predicted proteins | sample 361321 | NCBI WGS metagenome assembly CENX01 (sample SAMEA2619678, study PRJEB7988) | marine metagenome | isolation source: saline water (ENVO:00002010), including | reverse complement strand
AATCATCCCAAATCCTTCAAATGGCCTATTTAAGCTATTTTTTGGGGGAAATATGGTTAGAAATGATTTAAAGATGGATGTTACAGACATTGTCGGAAAGAAAATTGAAAATTTTAATTTAACAAGTAATAATTTAACTTTCGATTTGTCACATTATCCTCCCGGCATCTATATAGTCCGTTGTGGTAAGATCTTTAAACGACTAATAATTGGCTAATAGAAATTTGTATGAAATTTAAGTAACTACTGTGAATTCTAATTAAACTAATTTTTAAATACAAGATTTATGTTTATTGTAAAATCGTACCCTTTAGCCGTCTTATTATGTATAATTACAATGCTATGTTGGGGCTCTTGGGCAAATACTCAAAAAATGGCATCAAAAAAATGGGAATTTCCCCTATTCTATTGGGACTACACCTTTGGCATTATTTTTCTTTCCCTCGTAATGGGACTATCATTAGGTAGTTTTGGAGAGAATGGACAAGCATTTATACCTAATATTTTTCAAGCCAGCCTAAATGCCATTTTATTGGCTTTGATAGGTGGAATTGTTTTTAATATTGCTAATTTACTTCTTGTAGCTGCTATCGACATAGCTGGAATGGCGACTGCTTTTCCTATTGGAATAGGAATTGCTCTTGTCCTTGGTGTTATTCTTAATTTTATAGCTGTACCAATTGGAGATCCAATTTTACTTTTTATAGGAGTTGGTTTTGTTACATCTGCGATTGTTGTTGATGCCTTAATTTATAAAAAAATTTCAAGCGGAAAATCAACTAGAAAGGGTATATTGTTGTCCTTAACTGCAGGAATTTTGATGGGATTTTTTTATCGTTTCGTTGCCGCCTCCATGTCAACCGATTTTGTAAATCCCGATAAAGGTTTGTTAACTCCTTATTCAGCAGTTTTTATCTTCTCAATAGGAATATTCCTGTCAAATTTTTTATTTAATACATTTTTCATGTATCGACCTGTGACTGGAGACAAAGTATCATACAATGATTATTTTTCAAGAGGCAATCCTAAATTACATATTATCGGAATATTCGGTGGAATGATATGGGCTCTTGGTATGTTATTAAATATGATAGCTGCTGGCAAAGCTGGTTTTGCAATTTCATATGGTTTGGGTCAAGGGGCAACAATGGTAGCCGCGGTTTGGGGTGTATTTATTTGGAAGGAATTTAAACATGCTCCCAAGGGGACTAATAGTTTAATATGGCTGATGTTCCTTTTATTTATCCTGGGACTTGGTCTTATCATAATGGCTAAAAACGTATAAATATGGGAAAGATAGTTGTAGTCGGAAGTAGCAATACAGATCTTGTAGTTGATTCAAAAAAAATACCATCGCCAGGCGAAACTGTACTTGGAGGAGATTTTAACATGATTTCAGGCGGCAAAGGTGCTAATCAGGCAGTTGCCGCATCAAGAGCAGGAAGTGACGTCACCTTTATTTGTAAAGTTGGTAACGATTATTTTGGAAATAGGGCTATTCAAGAATATAAAAAAGAGAATATTAATTTAAATCATATTTTCATTGATAAAGCACATCCCTCTGGTGTAGCCGTAATTATAGTTGATGAAATATCAGGTGAAAATTCAATAGTTGTAGCGCCGGGATCAAATAATTATTTATCTGTTAAAGATATTATGCTAGTTGAAGAAAAAATAATTCGAGCGGATATTGTTCTAATTCAGTTAGAAATTCCAATATCAACAGTGGAGTGTGTCTTGAGATTGGCAAAAAAAAATAACGTTAAAACTATTTTAAATCCAGCACCAGCTCAAATGCTTTCCGATGAATTACTAAGTATGGTTGATATTATTACACCCAATGAGTCTGAAACAGAAAATCTAATAGGAATTTATCCTGACAATGAAGAAAAACTCGAGGCAGCTGGAAAAGAATTATTAAAAAAAGTAAGGAATGCAATTTTAATAACACTTGGTGAAAAAGGTGTTTATTTAAACTCAAAAAATAAAAGTTCTCAATTAATTCCAGCCAAGAACGTGAAAGCAATAGATACAACTGCCGCAGGAGATGTATTCAATGGATATTTAGCATCTTCCTTATCTGATAATAAAAAGTTAGAAGAAGCGATAAACATAGCCATTGAAGCGGCTGCTATTTCAGTAACAAAACGAGGAGCTCAGCCTTCTATTCCCGTAATAAATGAGTTAATTAATTTTAATTAATAAATTATTTTTCGAGATCACGTTTTAGAATTATTTTTTATCAAATATTGAATTTTAACCATAATTACATGTGACCAGAGTAGTTAACTTATAAAGTTTAATTGGAGAAAAATGTCCCATAAATAGTCATCAAACTAACTTATCTTCGAAATTCCATGTATAGAAAAATTCTTATTCAATTGCTTATTCTAATTATAATAACTAATTCTAGATATGCACTAAGCCAAACTAATTTAGAAGTTATTTACCCTTCCAAAAATACTATTATAGATTATCATGATCGATGGACGAAAAATCATTATAAAAAAAGGATAAAAAAATTTAAAAAAAATCCTATAAATCCTGGAGATGTTGTTTTCATTGGTAATAGCATTACTGAAGGAGGTAAAGATTGGGGAGGTAAATTGAACATTGAGAATGTAAAGAATAGAGGTATTTCTGGAGATGTCACTGATGGAGTTCTTTTAAGACTTGGTGAATTGATTAAGTATGAGCCCAAGTCAATATTTATAATGATTGGCGTAAATGACCTCTTCAATCTTTACTATCGTAAAGAAATCCCCTCACCCGACTATGTAATTAAGAATTTACTTAAAATTACGACTCTGCTCCACGAAAAATTACCCAATACAAAGCTTTATCTTCAAACTCTCTTACCAACTGCCAGAGATTTCATAAATCAAAGTATAGATGTTGTAAACGCTTCAATAAAAGTACATCAATCAGATGAAACTTATACCTTAATTGATCTTAACCCACATTTTACTGCTGATGATGGATTGATTAATACATCTTTGACATATGATGGTACCCATCTAAATAGTCAAGGTTACCTGCTATGGTCAGAACTAATAATGAAATACTTATAAATAATTTTTTTATTAGTTAGATACCACAACTAATCCCTTTTTAGTATTCTCCTTTTAAACTTATAGTTTTTCTTGGCCTCACTAGAATAGTCGATTTTAAGTTAGTCCATTTTTTCAATACAAAATCGAAATACGATTTTCCACATGCTAAATTCTCTAAAAGCAAACAGTATACTTGTTTTTGCACTGCTTTCATTGAAAATTCAACTTTATGCCCCGCATAAAGGCCTTATATTAGATCAAATCCACCTGCAACCCATTATAGGAGCCTTTATTTTGGGTAAAGATACTGTTCGAACTAATGATCAAGTTATTTTTTATTATCACCCAGGTTATAAGATTTTGAACTTTACGCCATTCGCCCATCTCGCATCACAAGTTTACGATCAGCCATGTCGGCGAGTTCTTCATTGTGAGTGATTATCACAAAAGCATGGCCCAGGTCATCCCTGAGTTCAAAGAATAATTTATGCAGAGCACGCGCATTAGAAGAATCTAGGTTACCTGAAGGTTCATCCGCAAAAATTATCTCCGGTTGATTGATAAGCGCACGTGCCACAGCCACTCGATGTTGCTCTCCACCAGACAATTCCGACGGTTTGTGGGAAGACCTTTCTTTTATCCCCAAGCGGTCTAAAAGCTCCATTCCTGATTTTAATACCTCAGCCTCACCACGTTTACCAATATAGCCAGGTATACATACATTTTCTATAGCTGTGAACTCTGGTAAAAGATTATGGAATTGAAAAATAAGACCAATATTATCATTCCTAAATTTAGCCAACTTTTTCGATGATAACGAAAATAAATTTTGTCCCTTAAGTTTTACAGATCCTTTATCTGGCTTATCCAAGCTTGCTAAAATATGGAGTAACGTACTTTTTCCTGCACCTGAAGCACCTACAATCGATATCACCTCTTTTTCGACTATTTCCAAATCTATTCCTTTCAATACTTTGAGTGTCCCAAAACTTTTATAAACGTCTCTGGCATTTAGCATAATTGCAAATATAGTTGTCAATTATTTATATAATTTGATTAAACCCAAACTATGAATTAGATTCGCAAAATAATCAAGTAAACAATTGCGCTTTCCTCTGTTCAGAATTAAAAAAATTAATCCATGAATATCCACGAATACCAGGCAAAAGAAATATTAGCACGCTACGGCGTGGCCATCCAGCGAGGAAAAGTGGCAAGTACAGTTGATGAAGCGATTTCAGCGGCACAAGACATTCAAAAAGAAACGAACTCTGATTGGTTAGTAATCAAAGCACAAATTCATGCAGGGGGCAGAGGAAAAGGTAAAATAAATGAGACCGGATCACATGGTGTAATTTTAGCAAAAAATATCGACCAAGTAGGTCCCAAAAGTGCCGCTATTTTAGGAGGTATGCTCGTTACTCATCAAACTGGACCTGAAGGTAAGAAAGTCAATAAAATACTGATTGCAGAGGACGTATATTATCCTGGAGCTTCTAAACCGAAGGAATATTACCTATCAATCCTTTTAGATCGCGGAGCGGGGCAAAATGTGATTATGGCCTCCACTGAAGGAGGAATGGATATAGAAACAGTAGCTAAAAATACTCCTGAAAAAATAATTAAAGAATGGATAGACCCTGCTATTGGCCTAGGTCGTTTTCAAGCACAAAAAGTAGCCTTTGCGTTAGGTCTGAACGGGACCTCTTTAAAAAAAATGGTAAAGTTCATTCAAGCCCTTTATGAAGCCTTTCAAGACACAGATTCAGCGATGTTTGAAATCAACCCTGTACTTAAAACTTCAGACGAAAAAATATTAGCTGTGGATGCCAAAGTAAATATTGATGACAATGCCCTTTTTAGACAAAAAGAGATTTTAGAACTCAGGGACTTATCAGAGGAAGATCCCTTGGAAATCGCAGCAGCAACGCATGGTCTTAATTACGTGAAATTAAATGGGAATGTTGGCTGTATGGTCAACGGCGCCGGTCTTGCCATGGCTACAATGGATATGATTAAACTGTCTGGAGGTGAACCTGCCAACTTTCTTGATGTTGGAGGTGGTGCCAGCGCCAAAACAGTAGAGGCAGGTTTTAGAATTATTTTAAAAGATCCAAAAGTAAAAGCCATCCTTGTAAATATTTTTGGAGGTATCGTCCGATGTGATCGTGTTGCCAACGGTGTAGTGGAAGCCTGTAAAAAAATTGGGAGTATTGAGGTTCCCATTATCGTAAGACTCCAAGGAACAAATGCTGAAGAAGGGGTCAAAATTATTGAATCTTCGGGATTGAAGGTTACCTCAGCCATCCTACTCAAAGACGCTGCTCAAAGGGTTAAAGAGGTGTTGTAGGCCTAAATAAAATATAAGCGAAATCAAAAAGAGATCTATTTAAACATAATATTATTTTTAAAGCAATTTGATTTAAAAGAAACAAATTATCGGAGGTTTTTCTCAATTCAATGGGTTAATTGATTTTTTTTTAATAAATTTATACTGAGATTATTTTAATTAACAATCTCTTTTTTCTTCATATTATTTTGGTCAATGAATTGGGCTATCATTTTGATAGCCCTTTCTTTTTAATCTCAGTTCTAAATTTCATATGTTTAATCTTTTACCTCATGAAAATTAAAGTTGTTTTAATCGTAATCATCTCTTGTCTTGAATCAGTGGCATTCAGCCAATCATTAAACCTAATGAAAAGATCCCATTTTGAAGCGGAAAAAATAATGGCTAAAGTAATTGAATGGCGCCATGACATTCATGAGCATCCAGAGTTATCAAACTTGGAATTTAAAACAGCAGCCAAAGTCGCCCAACATATGAGCGATTTAGGCCTAAAAGTGAAAGAAGGTGTAGCCAAAACAGGTGTCGTAGGTATTTTAGTGGGAGACCAACCTGGTCCCGTGATTGCCTTGAGAGCTGATATGGATGGGCTTCCGGTTACGGAAAGAGTGGAACTCTCATGGGCTTCAAAGGCCACTTCTATTTATAATAATAAAGCTACGGGTGTCATGCATGCTTGTGGTCACGATACACATGTCGCCATATTAATGGGTGTTGCTGAAGTACTCAGCGGTCTTAAAAAAGATTTAAAAGGAACCGTTAAATTTATTTTTCAACCCGCAGAAGAGGGCCCTCCTCCGGGAGAAGAAGGTGGAGCTAAACTAATGATTAAAGAAGGAGTGCTAATGAATCCAAAAGTAGAGGTTGCCTTTGGTCTTCATATTTCGGCTGATACTCCTGAGGGAATGCTTACTTATAAATCTGGTAGTATATTAGCTGCAGCAGATCGTTTTGTAATTAAGGTTGAAGGAAAACAATCTCACGGCTCACAACCCTGGGCTTCAATAGATCCCATAGTCACCTCGGCACAAATCATCAATGGCATTCAAACAATCATCAGTCGACAAACAGAGCTCACCAATGAAGGTGCCGTTATTACAGTTGGAATGATCAACTCAGGGATACGTAATAATATCATTCCTGAAAGTGCTGAAATGATCGGTACCATTCGTACATTGGATACAAAAATGCAAGACAAAATTCATAATGATCTGATCCGAACAGCTACAAAAATAGGAGAGAGCATGGGTGCGCACGTAACTGTAGACATTGAACGAGAAGTTCCACTAACTTTCAATGATCCTGCGCTCACCAAAAAAGCAGTCAGCTGGCTCAAACAGAACCTTGGGCCCAAATATGTCCTATTACAACGTGCCATTACGGGAGCTGAAGATTTCTCTTTCTTCGGACAAAAGGTACCCTCCTTTTTCTTTTTCATCGGAGGATGTCCAAAAGGATCCGATCCAGCTTTGGCAGCTCCACACCATACCCCAGACTTTTATGTCACTGATTCAGCGATGATCACTGGGGTCAAGGCTATGTTAGGATTGACCATAGGCTACATGAACGACCCTTTAGAATAACTACCCTTTTACTTTTCTTTGAGTACGGCTTCATTAAGATCAATAAATTGCAGCAATAAATCTAGTTAACCTAAAACTTCCATTAGGTTTAGTCCAACCTTTTCTCCAAAGAGCTCGGGTAATTTACATCTAATTATCAGGAATTTTCCCTCCAAATTCCTGTGGAATCGACCTATATTTCAATTATAATGCCAAGGGCCCAATGCCACCATGGATACAACCATCATATATTCATATATCACCGCTATCATTAGAGCGGTCCAATAAATTTATAAATATTCCATTCGATTATTACCGAAAGGCTACAAATACAACCTTTCATCCCAAATAAGAAAGCTCTGTTTCAAAAATTCTTTAAATTCATATTACTCAAAAAAAAAAATGAAAAATATATTTGCTTATCTACTGCTCGCATTTCTTTTTACATTAGGTATCAGCCCCTCATCATGGGCGCAAAAAAATCAATCCAAAACAAAGACCATTCATCAAGAAATTCCAGTAAGTAAACTTGGTGGATTAGAATGGAGAATGGTTGGCCCTTTTCGAGGAGGTCGGTCAGCTACTGTAACAGGTGTCATTGGTCATCGCAATCTGTATTATATGGGTACCGCAGGAGGCGGAGTTTGGAAAACTACAGATGGAGGTCAAACTTGGGAAAACATTTCGGATGGATTCTATGGCGGATCCATCGGTGCGATTGCAGTCAGTGTATCTGATCCAAATATCATATATGTGGGCGAAGGAGAGGAAACAGTTAGAGGAAACGTCTCTTCTGGTAGAGGACTATGGAAAAGCACTAATGCGGGCAAGACCTGGCAATCTATAGGACTCAAACAAAGTGAACACATCGGTCGAATTCGGATTCATCCAACTAACCCGAATATGGTTTACGTTGCTGCGATGGGAAATCTCTGGAAACCAAATGCTCAGCGAGGTGTTTTCAGATCTAAAAATGGTGGAGAAACATGGGAAAAAATATTATTTGAATCAGACCGGGCCGGTGCCGTAGATTTACTTTTAGATCCAAATAATCCAAGAATTATCTATGCCAATACTTGGGAAATAAAGCGTAATGGCTACCGTATGGACAGCGGAGGACCCGGAAGTAAACTTTGGCGAAGCAGGGACGGTGGAGATCATTGGGAAGAATTAACTCACAGGCCAGGCCTACCGAAAGGCGTTTGGGGTATTTCAGGTGTAACTATTTCCCCATTAAACTCTAAAAAAGTTTGGGTTCTCATAGAAAATGCCAAGGGAGGCGTCTATCGATCTGATGACGGAGGAGAGAAATGGACCTATATCAGCTCAAAAAATGCATTAAGACAACGAGCATGGTATTATTCACGCATTTACGCAGATACACAAAATGAAGATCGCTTGTATGTCATGAATACGAGTTATCATCGCTCTAATGACGGGGGTAAAACTTGGGAGGAATTCAATTCGCCCCACGGTGACCACCATGACCTTTGGATTGATCCCGACGACAATCAACGAATGATCATAGCCGATGATGGGGGCGCACAAGTATCGGTAAACGGCGGTATCAATTGGACGACTTACCACAACCAACCCACCGCCCAGTTTTACCGGGTTACCACCGATAACAGTTTCCCTTTCAAAATACTCGGTGCACAACAAGATAACTCAGCTATCAGGATATCCCACAGAAGCAGTGGAGGCCCCATTACTGAACAAGATTGGGAACCTACTGCAGGCGGAGAAAGTGCGCATCTTGCTCCAGATCCGAAAAATCCAAATATCGTATATGGGGGTACATATAAAGGTTATATGAACCGAAAAGATCATATTACAGGCCAGATACGTTCTACTAATGTTTGGCCATACAATCCAGCAGGATCAGGTGTGGAAGTAATGAAATACCGATTCAATTGGAACTATCCCGTGATGTTCAGTCCCCATGATCCCTACAAACTCTATGCAGGATCAAATTACCTACATGAAAGTGTAAATGAAGGACAGAGCTGGCAAGTGATCAGTCCTGATCTTACCCGTAATGAATCGCATACCTTAAAATCATCAGGAGGTCCTATTACCCAAGATAACACGGGTGTAGAATTTTATGGTACCCTTTTTTCTATCGTAGAAAGTAAACAAGAACCAGGCTTAATTTATACAGGAAGCGATGACGGCTTGATCCATGTCACCAACAATGGAGGTAAAAACTGGACTGATATCACTCCCCCGATGTCTCCAAAAAACAACATGATCAACTGTATTGAGGTAGATCCACATCATCCCGGTGGTGTGTATGTAGCAGGAACAGCGTATAAATTTGGAGATTACACCCCCTATCTCTACAAATCCAAAGATTATGGCAAAACATGGACCGTTATTACTTCAGGTATTAAAAAGAACGATTACACACGAGCCATTCGAGCTGATTTAGTGCGTCCCGGACTTTTGTATGCTGGTACCGAATGGGGTCTTTACATATCTTATGATGACGGAGCAAATTGGGAAAATTTTAGGTTGAACCTTCCTATTGTATCTATTCGAGATTTGCACGTTCGTGAGGAATATTTAATCGCAGCTACGCACGGACGTTCCTTTTGGATGATTGATGATTTGGGCCCCGTAAGACAAATAAATGATCAAGTTTTGGCCAAGAGTAATCACCTCTATGCACCTAAGCCTGCCTACAGAATAGCACAAAGTAGCCAACTTTCCAATACCAGAACAGAAGGGACCAATCATCCCAATGGAGCTTTACTTAATTTCTTTGTAGAAGATGATAAAGCAGAAGTACATATTGAAATTTTAGAATCAGACGGATCCTTAATACGATCTTACTCCAATGAATCGAAAAAAAAATCTTCAAAACTCCAGGTAAAGACTGGAGGTAATAAATTTATATGGAATCTGCGTTATCCTGGATTTCTAGATTTTCCAGGCATGGTGCTCTATTCTTCGCCTAATCTGGGTCCAAAAGCGGTACCTGGTACCTATTTAATCCGACTAGTAGTGGACGCAGATACCATACAACAAAATTTGACAGTTTTAGGAGATCCTCGAATGTCCAACACTGCATCTGATTATCAAGCTCAATTTGAATTTTTAATCCTAGTCAGGGATAAGGTTAGTCAGGCGCATCAGGCCATGCTTGATATTGAAAGAATAAGGAAAGAAGTTAATTTTGTAAAATCTAAAATTAAAGACCCTATCCTACTCGATAAAATGATAGCTTTTATGGACAATTTAACCGTTATTGAAAGCACCATTCACCAAACAAAAAACAAAAGCAATCAGGACCCATTAAATTACGGTATCAAAGTCAATAATAGATTGGCCTTTTTAATGGCAGACCAACAAAGGGGCGACTATCCGCCAACGGATCAAGCATACGAGGTTTATACTGAGCTTGCTGCAGATCTTGATAAGATTTTAAAAGAAATGAAAAACTTATGTGCCCAATCCATTCCTAATTTAAATGAGGCTTTAAATGGATTTGAAGCTATTTCTACGCCAGAATAAATATGAGATTTTGGAGATAGAGTTCTTCGGTGCCTAACATAATGGACCGATGAAATTAATAATCTATTATTTTTTGGATAGATTCAGAATTGCGACAGATGAGTGCGAGACCTTTCTTTTGAATGATAGGACGCTCCATTAAAATGGGATGATCTACCATAGCCTGAATCCAGTCTACTTTATCAGAATGGAATGATTCATAATTTTCTTTAAATATCTTTTCTCCTCTTCTGATTAAATCATATGGTAAGATATCCAATGCTGCTACCAGTATTCCCAGTTGTGCACTGTCTAAGGGTGTTTTGAGATATTCAATGACTTCCACTTCTAAACCCGAAACCATTAACTCCTTCAAAGCAAAACGACTTTTTCTGCATCTATTATTATGGTATATTTTAACCAT
>CENX01091387.1_pt1 | contig 10892 bp, 23 predicted proteins | sample 361321 | NCBI WGS metagenome assembly CENX01 (sample SAMEA2619678, study PRJEB7988) | marine metagenome | isolation source: saline water (ENVO:00002010), including | reverse complement strand
AGGATTTGATTTATTTATTACATATAAACGCCCTTTTCTGCGAACTATTTGACAATTCGCACTGCGCTTTTTAATTGATGCTCTAACTTTCATTTTTTCTTTATTTAAAATCTAAAGGTGATCCTTGCTTTAGTTAAATCGTAAGGACTCATTTCTAATTTTACTTTATCTCCTGGCAACAATTTGATATAATGCAAACGCATTTTACCAGAGATGTGTGCTGTAACCACGTGTCCGTTGTCCAATTCTACACGAAACATTGCATTTGATAATGATTCAATGATGGTCCCTTCTTGTTCTATTGCTGCTTGCTTTGCCATAACTTACGCTGCGCCACGTCGGCTTTTATTTTTTTTCATTAGACCATCATAATGGCGGTTTAATAAATATGAATTTACTTGTTGAATCGTATCAATAGCTACACCAACCAATATTAAAAGTGAAGTACCTCCGTAAAACAAAGCCCACCCTTGTTGAATACCCATCAATTTGACAACTATAGCAGGAAAAATAGCAATAGCGGCGAGGAATAATGAACCAGGAAAGGTGATTCTTGACATTACTGTATCTAAAAATTCTGAAGTTTCATTTCCAGGACGTATTCCAGGTACAAAACCACCACTTCTCTTCAAATCGTCTGACATTTTATTCGTAGGCACTGTAATAGCTGTGTAGAAAAAAGTAAAAATGATTATCAATAAGGCAAATAACACATTATACCATAATCCAAAAATATCAGCAAAATTGGTTTGCATCCACTGGCCAACATTATTGTCCCCAATAGCGCTCCCTATGTAAGCGGGGGCAAACATAATCGCTTGTGCAAAAATGATGGGCATCACTCCAGAGGAATTTAATTTCAGAGGAATGTATTGGCGAGAACCATATACTGTTCGTTCGTTCGTTCCTCCAGTCGTTCTCCTTGCATATTGAACAGGGATGCGTCTAACTGCCATGATGAGAAGAATAGATAGTAAGATAACAACTATCCAGAGTAATAACTCAATAAGTATGAGCATTAGACCACCATTATTTTCACTAACACGAGAGATAAACTCTTGCGCAAAAGATTGAGGTAGTGAAGCTATAATTCCAACCATAATCAATAAGGAAATTCCATTTCCAATACCTTTATCTGTAATTTTTTCTCCCAACCACATAGCAAAAATAGTTCCTGTGACCAGTATGATTACAGAAGAAATGATAAACGATGGGCCTCTACCTTGTAGAAAGGCACTTTCTGGAACACCCAGTGCTGTTAAACCATAAAGATAGGCTGGAGCTTGAACTACACAGATAGCAATTGTGAGCCAACGTGTAATTTGATTAATAGTTTTACGACCACTTTCTCCTTCCTTCTGAAGTTTTTGTAAATAGGGAACAGCGATTCCCATCAATTGGACTACAATGGATGCTGAAATATATGGCATAATTCCTAATGCAAAAACTGAGGCTTTTGCAAAAGCACCTCCGGTGAAAGCATTCAATAATCCTAAAATACTCCCGCCTCCAGCGCGATCTCCTAAAGCAACCATTTGAACAGGATCAATTCCAGGTAAAATAATTTGTGCCCCAATACGATATACCAACAACATACCAAGGGTGAGTAAGATTCGATCTCTTAGTTCTTGAATTTTGTAAATATTAGTTAATGTATCTATTATTTTCTTCATGGGGTGTGTTCCTTTACAAACTTATCGCCTCCCCTCCAGCATCTTCAATTGCCGTTTTGGCTGAAGCTGAAAATTTATGAGCGTGAATTTTAATTGGATGCGACAAACTACCCCTACCTAAAATTTTGACTAAGTCATTTTTTGAAGCTAAACGCAATTCAAGCATTTTTGTAAAATCTAGTTCCTTTTTAATCTTTTTATCGGTAACCAATGCATCAATCGTATCGATATTAATTCCCTTATATTCTACTCGATTAAAGTTTTTAAAACCAAATTTTGGCACTCGTCTTTGCAAGGGCATTTGACCCCCTTCGAAACCTATTTTTTTAGAATAACCAGAACGCGATTTCGCACCCTTGTGCCCTCTGCCAGAAGTACCAGCTTTTCCAGAGCCTTCTCCTCTACCTATACGTTTTCCTACTTTGTGTATTGACCCAGCAGCTGGTTTTAGATTATTTAATTGCATTTGTTTTTTTTTTATAGTTTTTCAACAGAAACTAAATGTTTTACTTTCTCTACCATCCCTAAAATTGAAGGACTAGCGTCATGTGTAACATGTTTACCTATACCATTCAGCCCTAGCGCATTTAAAGTGCGCTTCTGATTTTGGAAGCGTTTGATGCTACTTCTTGTTTGTGTTATTTTTATCTGCGCCATTAATCTTTAAAACATTAACCATTAAACAATTTATTAAGTGATATACCACGCTGTCTTGCCACAACAGAAGGGCTACGCAACTGTAATAAAGCGTCAAAGGTAGCCTTAACTACATTGTGAGGATTTGATGACCCTTGGGATTTTGATAATACATTATGTACCCCAACCGCTTCAAGGACTGCACGCACAGCTCCGCCAGCAATTACGCCTGTTCCTTCAGTAGCGGGTTTTAGAAATACCTTGGCACCTCCATATTTTCCTCTTTGCTCATGGGGCAGTGTACCCTTTTCAATAGGAATACGAATCAAATTTTTCTTTGCATCCTCAACCGCCTTTGCTATGGCTTCAGCTACTTCTTTAGATTTACCTAAACCCTGGCCAACTACTCCGTTTTCGTCGCCAACCACTACAATTGCAGAAAATCCAAAAGCACGGCCCCCTTTGGTTACCTTAGTAACTCTTTGAACACCGACTAGTCGGTCTTTCAATTCAAGCCCTGCTGGCTTAACTAATTCAACGTTTTTATAATCTTGATACATATTTTTGTTTAAAATTTTAACCCTGCTTCTCTGGCACCATCTGCTAACGCTTTTACTCTCCCATGATACAGATAACCTCCACGATCAAATTTGATATTTTCAATACCTGCCTTTTTTGCTTTAGTAGCCAAAAGCTTTCCTACTTCTAAGGCCACAGGAATTTTTCCTTCAGATCCTGATGAATTAATTTCTTTGTCCCTTGAAGAAGCAGATATCAGGGTATTGCCCAGTTGGTCATCAATGAGTTGGGCATAAATTTCTTTATTACTTCTAAATATTGAAAGACGTGGTTTCTTTGCTGTTCCGCTAATAATCTTTTTTATTCTTTTTCGTATTCTATTTCTACGATCTGATTTTGATAAACTCATGTTTGCTGATTATGCTGATTTACCGGCTTTTCTTCGAATTTGTTCTCCAACAAATTTGATTCCTTTTCCTTTGTAAGGTTCTGGTTTTCTAAATGATTTAATTTTAGCTGCTACAAAACCAACTAATTGTTTGTCGTGTGATGTAAGTTTAATGATAGGATTTTTTCCCTTTTCCGAAATTGTTTCGATTATAACTTCAGGAGCTATATCTAATAAAATATTGTGTGAAAAACCCAAAGACAAGTCTAACTTTTGGCCTTGGTTACTTGCCCGATAGCCCACACCAACTAATTCTAACTCTTTTGTAAAACCTTGATTAACTCCTTGTACCATATTTGCAATAAGGGATCTGTACAATCCGTGTTTGGCTCGAATGGTTTTAGTATCAGAATTTCTTTTTACAACTAAAGTATTTTCAACCTGCTCTAATGAAACTCCATCATAAGATTGAGTCAATTCACCCATCTTACCTTTCACATTAATCTGTTCTGGAGTGATGAAAACCGAAACTCCTTTGGGGATTTTGATTGGATTATTTCCTATTCTAGACATTTCTCTTCTACTTTTTATTAATAAACATAACAGATAAGTTCTCCACCTACATTTTCTTTTGCAGCTTGCTTACCGGTCATCACACCCTGTGAAGTTGAAACTATTGAGATTCCCAATCCATTTAGAATACGAGGTAATTGATCTGCTGAACGATATTGACGTAAACCAGGTGTACTGATGCGCTGAATTTTTCTAATGATCGGTTCTTTTGTTTGACCATCATATTTTAAAGCAATTTTGATATTTCCTTGATTATTATGAGTCTCTTCAAATTTATAACTCAAAATATATCCTTGGTCAAAAAGAATTTTTGTAATTTCTTTTTTGAGGTTTGAAGCGGGAATATCTACTACACGATGCCCTGCACTATTCGCATTTCGAATACGGGTTAAAAAATCTGCTATTGGATCTGTAAACATATTTCTTTTTTAAATTTTACCAACTCGCTTTTGTGACACCAGGAATCAATCCTTTATTGGCCATTTCTCTAAAAGTCACCCTTGAAATTCCGAATTGCCTCATATATCCTTTTGGACGCCCTGTCAACATACATCTGTTGTGAATTCTTACAGGAGAAGCGTTTCGTGGTAACCTTTGTAGAGCCCCATAATCACCTGCTTCTTTAAGTGCCTTTCTTTTGGCTTGATATTTCGCTACAATTTTCGCTCTTTTAACCTCTCGAGCTTTCATTGATTCTTTTGCCATGCTAATTCTTTTTAAAAGGAATTCCTAATTCGGTTAATAATAATTTGGCTTCTTGATCTGTGTCTGCCGTTGTGACAAAGGCGATGTCCATTCCAGCAATTTTATTGACCTTATCTATGTTAATTTCTGGAAATATGATTTGTTCTGTGATACCAAGATTATAATTTCCTCTGCCATCAAAGCCTGAACTTTTCACACCCTGAAAATCTCTAACACGTGGAAGTGCAGTAGTCACTAAACGATCTAAAAATTCATACATTTGTTCTCCACGCAAAGTCACCTTGGCTCCAATTGGCATTCCTTTTCTCAACTTGAAATTGGCAACATCTTTTTTAGATAAAGTCGCTATTGCTCTTTGCCCAGTGATCAAGGTAAGCTCATCAACTGCGTGTTCAATCAGTTTTTTATCTGCAACAGCAGTTCCAACACCTCTACTCAAAACAATTTTTTCGAGTCGAGGCACTTGCATAATACTTTTATATCCGATGCTTTCTTTTAAAGCCAAAGTTATTCTTTCGTTATACTCTTTTTTCAGTCGTGGGATATAGTTGCTCATAAATTATGTTTCTTCATTATTTTTTTTGGCGAAACGCACTTTTTTTCCTTCTTCCATTCGATAGCCTACTCTAGTGGTCTTTCCATCTGAGGCAATTAGAGACAAATTTGAAATGTGGATGGAAGCCTCTTTTTCAATAATCCCCCCTTGTGGATTTTGCGCGTTAGGTTTAGCATGTTTTTTGACTAAATTAACACCTTCAATTATAGCCCTATTCTTAGCAGTTAAAATTTTCAATACATTCCCTTCAGACCCTTTGTGTTCTCCTGAGATAACCCGAATCTTGTCGCCCTTTTTTATTTTAAATTTTGTTAACATTTTTCAGCAGTTTATAACACTTCAGGTGCTAATGATACAATTTTCATAAATTGCTTGTCACGTAGTTCTCGAGCCACAGGACCAAAAACACGAGTACCTCGCATTTCACCCGTTGGGTTGAGAAGAACACACGCATTTTCATCAAACCTAATATATGAACCGTCAGGTCTTCTAACTTCTTTTTTAGTTCTTACTACTACTGCGGTAGAAACTTGTCCTTTTTTTACCTGTCCGGCTGGTGTAGCTTCTTTCACAGTCACTACAATTTTATCTCCCAGAGAGGCATATCTTCGTTTAGTTCCACCCAAAACTCGTATAGTGAGCACTTCTTTAGCTCCGGTATTATCAGCTACTTTTAAACGACTTTCTTGCTGTACCATGATTATTTAGCTCTTTCAATAATTTCAACCAATCTCCAACATTTGGATTTACTAATAGGTCTTGTCTCCATAATTTTTACTGTATCACCGATTTTACAATTATTGGTCTCATCGTGCACTGTGTATTTTTTCGTTTTCAAAACAAATTTTCCATAGAGTGGGTGTTTTACTCTCTTGACTTCAGAAATCACCGCCGATTTATTCATTTTGTTACTTATAACAATGCCAATACGCTCTTTCCTTAAATTTCTTACCATAAGACTAAGCTTGTTTGTTTGTGAATGCTGTTTTTAATCGTGCCAATGTTCTTCGGATAGCTCTAATTTGCAATGGGTTTTCTAAGGGGGAGACGGCATGAGTCAATTTTAATTCCATGAGCTGTTTTTCTACTTCACCAATTTTGGTTTGTAGCGCTTCAGCCTCCATTAGTTTTATTTCTGACTGTTTCATAATTTTTTATTTAGGCTTCAAAATCTCGAGCAACCACAAATTTTGTTTTAACTGGCAATTTTTGCGCCGCCAAGCGTAACGCTTCTTTAGCCACCTCGTATGGAACTCCAGCAACTTCAAATAAAATTCGACCCGCTTTGGCAACAGCAACAAAATACTCTGGTGCCCCTTTTCCTTTTCCCATTCTTACTTCTAGAGGTTTTTTAGTTATTGGCTTGTCAGGAAAAATTTTAATCCAAAGTTGACCCTCACGTTTCATGTATCTAGTAGCCGCGATACGTGCAGCTTCTATTTGTCTGGAAGTGATGAAAACAGAATCCAATGCTTTGACACCAAACATTCCATTAGATAGCTGATGCCCTCTTTGGGATAAGCCTTTCATTCTTCCTTTTTGAGTTTTGCGATATTTAGTTTTTTTGGGTTGTAACATAATTTCTATTTGCTACCTAATAATTATTATTTTCTTCTGATTTGACGTGCAGATTTTCCTCCACCGTTTCTGTTCAAATTATTTCCTCCACCAGTCTTTTTGGACATACCAACCAAAGGAGACAATTCTCTCTTACCGTAAACCTCACCTTTCATTATCCAAACTTTTACGCCCAGACGACCATAGGTGGTATGTGCTTCAACTAAGGCATAATCAATATCAGCACGAAAAGTTGAAAGTGGAATTCTTCCTTCTTTGTAAGATTCTGAGCGAGCCATTTCGGCTCCGTTTAGACGTCCAGAAATTTGAATTTTAATCCCCTCAGCATTCATTCTAATTGCTGCGGCAATGGCCATCTTAATGGCACGACGATATGAAATTCTACTTTCAATTTGACGGGCAACACTAGCACCCACTAACTGGGCATCTAATTCGGGACGTTTTATTTCAAAAATGTTAATTTGAACTTCTTTATTGGTGATTTTTCTTAACTCTTCTTTTAATTTGTCAACCTCTTGACCAGCTTTACCAATTATAATTCCCGGGCGTGCAGTAGTTATTGTAACTGTAATGATTTTAAGTGTCCGTTCAATAATCACATTAGAAACGCTAGCTTTAGAAAGACGTGCGTGCACATATTTTCTAATTTTATCATCTTCAGCCAATTTATCTCCATATTTATTGCCTCCATACCAGTTGGAGTCCCATCCTCTGATGATGCCTAAGCGGTTTCCGATTGGATTGGTTTTTTGTCCCATAGTTATAATTCAATTGCATTAGATTCCAAAACCAATGTAACATGGTTGGAACGTTTTCTTATACGATGAGCTCTGCCTTGCGGAGCAGGGCGAAGACGTTTTAACATCTTTCCCCCATCGACACGTATTTCTTTTACGACCAAATCTGCTTTTTCAATATCTTCAGATTCATTTTTGGTTTGCCAATTCGAAATAGCAGAAAGCAGCAGTTTTTCCAGTCGTCTTGATGCTTCTTTAGAACTAAACTTCAGAATGGTTAGGGCTTTATCAATTTGCTCTCCTCTCACTTGATCTGCCACTAACCTCATTTTCCTTGGTGATGTTGGACAATTATTCAATTTAGCAAAGGCTTTGCTCTTTTTTGCTTCTTTAATTTTTTGTGCGTTCAGTCTTTTTCGGTTTCCCATAAAGCAATATTATTTATTTCCTTTATTTTTTGCCCCAGCATGACCTCTAAAGGAGCGTGTCGGTGAAAATTCTCCAAGTTTATGTCCAACCATATTTTCAGTTATGTAGACAGGAATAAATGTTTTCCCATTATGAACACCTATTGTTTGACCAACGAAGTCAGGAGTTATTAATGAGGAACGTGACCATGTCTTAATTACAGTTTTTTTGTTCTCTTCGATATTTTTCATCACTTTCTTTTCCAGACTGTGATGTACAAAAGGTCCTTTTTTCAATGAACGAGCCATATCTTATTTATTTTTTTCTCCTTTCTAAAATGAACTTATTGCTTGCTTTCGTTTTCGATCGTGTACGGTAACCTTTCGCTGGCAATCCTTTTTTAGACCTAGGATGACCTCCCGAGGCTCGACCTTCACCACCACCCATTGGGTGGTCGACAGGGTTCATTGCTACTGGACGAGTTCTAGGTCTTCTGCCCAACCATCTCGATCTTCCTGCTTTTCCGGACACTAATAATTGATGATCAGAGTTAGAAATGGTTCCAATTGTGGCTAAACAAGTGACTAGAATCATCCTAGTTTCACCTGAAGGCAATTTAATTGTAGCATATTTTCCCTCACGAGCCATTAATTGCGCAAAAGCACCCGCACTCCTCGCAATTGCTGCACCTTTTCCAGGAACTAGTTCAATACATGAAATGATTGTTCCTAATGGAATATCTGACAAATAGAGTGCATTCCCAATTTCTGGACTTGCACTTTTACCCGACAAAACCTTTTGACCCACGTTAAGCCCGTTTTGAGCTATAATATAGCGCTTCTCTCCGCCCTTATATTGAAGCAGCGCAATAAAAGCAGAACGGTTTGGATCATATTCTATACTCAATACTTCGCTTGTGATATCAAATTTATCTCTCTTAAAATCAATTATTCTATAGCGCCTTTTGTGCCCTCCACCACGGTGTCGAACAGTCATTTTACCATTATTGTTTCTACCTCCAGTAGACTTGATCGGGGCCAATAAACTCTTTTCTGGCTTTTGAGTAGTAACAACTTCAAAGCCGTTAACCACTTTAAAGCGTTGTGCGGGAGTTATAGGTTTGAGTTTTCTTACCGACATCTGTGCTATTATTAAAGATTACTGTAAAAATCTATGGCTTCACCTTCTACCACTTGTACAATGGCACGTTTTGTAGCGTTAGTTTTACCAGATTGAACTCCAGTTTTTGTGTATTTTACTTTACGCTCAGGCCCATAATTCATTGTTCTAACTTTTGAAACGCTAACGTTGTAAGTATTTTCAACAGCTGCTTTAATTTCTAATTTATTGGCTCTTGGATCAACATAGAAAGTATAAGAATTAGAAAGTTCACTACCTCGAGTAGCTTTTTCTGTAATAATTGGTTTGATCAAAACATTCATATATTAGCAATTCAAAATTGATTCGATAGAAGCTATAGAACTCTCAGAAAGAACTAAATAAGTCGCATTTGAAATACCATAAGTGCTTAATTCAGAGTTGATTATAACTTGTGATTTTTCTATATTACGCGCCGACAAATATACATTTTTATTCGATTCACCCAACACGTGCAACGTTTTTTTACCCGCTATACCTAGGCCATCCAGCAAAGCTGAATAGTGCTTTGTTTTTGGAAAATCCATGTTAAAGTCCTCTAAAATGTAGATCGCTTTTTCTTTTGCCTTAATGCTTAAAGCAGACTTTCTAGCTAAGCGCTTTACTTTTTTATTCACCTTTTTACTGTAACTCCTAGGGGTGGGACCAAAAATACGCCCTCCACCTCTAAACAAAGGATTTTTAATACTTCCAGCTCGAGCAGTACCAGTTCCTTTTTGTTTTTTGATTTTACGTGTACTTCCAATTATTTGCCCTCTTTCTTTTGTTTGATGTGTCCCTTGTCTTCTATTGGCCAAATGTTGTTTCACGTCTAAATAGATAGCGTGTGTGTTAGGCTCGATACAAAATACCTCCGGATTTAATTTAACTTTTTTTCCGGTCTTTTTTCCTTCTTTGTTATATATCTGTAATTCCATTATTTCTGAACTGTTACAAAAGCGTTTTTGTGTCCAGGGACACACCCCTTTACTACCAAGAGATTTTTTTCAGGTACAACTTTAACCACTTTTAGGTTTTCTACTTTAACACGATCAGTTCCCATTCTTCCGGCCATTCGCATACCCTTAAAAACACGAGCAGGATAGGACGCAGCACCAATTGAACCCGGTGCTCTAAGTCGGTTGTGCTGACCGTGAGAGGCTTGACCTACGCCCCCAAACCCATGGCGTTTCACAACACCCTGAAACCCTTTTCCCTTAGAAGTTCCTGTCACATCGACAAATTCACCTTCTATGAAATGCTCCACAGTAATCATGTCACCAAGTTTGTAATCTGTTTTAAAATCTTGGAATTCAACAACCTTCTTCTTTGGAGCTGTATTGGCCTTTTTAAAATGACCTTCTGCTGCCTTTGAAGTGCGTTTTACTGCCTTGTCATCGAAACCAAGTTGCAGTGCATTATACCCGTCAACCTCTTCGGTTCTGACTTGGGTAACCACACACGGACCTACCTCTAGAACGGTACAAGGAATATTTTTTCCTTGCTCATTATAAAGGCTAGTCATGCCAATTTTTTTTCCAATTAACCCAGACATTATTTTGTTTTTATTGTTAAACTTTAATTTCTACTTCTACGCCACTTGGAAGCTCTAGCTTCATTAAAGCATCAATAGTCTTCGAAGAAGAACTATAGATATCCAAAAGACGTTTGTAAGAACACAACTTAAATTGCTCCCTTGATTTTTTGTTCACGTGAGGTGATCGCAATACTGTAAATATTTTTTTGTGAGTAGGCAATGGAATAGGCCCTGTAACTACAGCACCTGTTGTTTTTACAGTCTTGACAATCTTATCGGCAGATTTATCTACCAAATTGTGATCGTATGACTTTAATTTTATTCTAATTTTTTGACTCATGTTTGCGAAACGTTAATCGTTTTGATTTCCTTTAATATCTGCAATCACAGTTTCAGAAATATTTTGTGGTGTTTCTGCATAATGTGAAAATTCCATTGTAGAAGT
>CENX01086569.1_pt1 | contig 10893 bp, 5 predicted proteins | sample 361321 | NCBI WGS metagenome assembly CENX01 (sample SAMEA2619678, study PRJEB7988) | marine metagenome | isolation source: saline water (ENVO:00002010), including | reverse complement strand
TAGTGTCCTATGACTTGGGTGCATTCTCCCAAGATATGTCACCAAATAGGTCAACCACGTATGCTTTTATATAATGATCTGCATCTGGGCAAAGAGATTCTTTGGGAAACCATGATCCTGCATTAATAGCAGCAGCGGTTTCGTCATCAAATTTGATAGTATTGAATATGCCACCTTGTTTTATTATATCCATAACATAGTCATCCACGAAACCTTCGTAATATGTTGTAACAGTTGCTTTCTTCGTGGCATCAAGATTATTATATTTGTCTAAGTTGAAATACAAACATGCACATTGGTTTCTATTGGCATAATAAGATATTAAATCAAATAAAGATAGTTCGTTTCCTTGTACAATCATGATCCTAATTCATTTTGTGCTTGTTGAATTATTAAATTCAAGAATTCTGTCTTATCATATGTATTTGCCATGTCATCAGTAGCAGTATACGTAGCTGATTTACTTATTTGATACTCAGCAATAAGTTGACTGAAATAGTTAGTCTGTGTTAATGATTTCAATAACATAAAATGTGATATCTTATCTTTGAACTCTTTAAGATAATGGTTTGATAGTGGTAAGAACTGATCATCCGTTGCAAGATATGCATTAGATGGGTTCTCTACCTTATAGATTTTATTATAGAACTCAGGTGATATTGGAAACTTAGTTCCTTCTGCATTACCAGAAAACTCAGGAGTACCAGTAATATCTCTCAGTTTAGTTCTATATGTAGTATACAATGCCTTATCATCAGCACTTAATGGGCAATCACTACACATTACCCAATCAGATTCATCTAGTAAGAAATTTCTTGCAAGTCTCACACTCAATGGTGTAACAGTTGCTTGCTTGGCATACATTTGTGCTAGTTCTGTTTGAAAATTAGTATTCTCAATAGAATCAATCAAGTACCAACCTTCAATTAATTTATCTTTAAGAGTGGTAGCCTTGGCATTATCAACTGACTCCATCTCATAGTCTTTCCACTCATCTGTATTAGTTTTAAAATTTCTCACATATTTTCTACGTGCAGCAATATACTTATTACTATCACTATAGTAACTAAATGTTATAAGTTTATCTTTATCACTGTCCCAATCAGGGTACAACAAAGGGACTAGTGTATCTGTCCAATAATTCTCTGGAACAGGTTTTGTTGAACCCATATATGATAATTCTTGTGCTATTACATCTAATTGCACTTGTAATACTGGTACTGACATTTTAAAATTATAGTCTCCGTCTTATTTAGTTAATATGCTTTAATTAAGTATTTACATGTTCTATATGGATGTAATAATGGTACATCTATATCTGGATCAATAGTTGCTTGTGGTTCAATCTTAGTTGTTGCTTTCAATGTCAATGTGGCATCACTACAACCAAGACCAGAACTATATGTTATAGAAGGTCCCACTTCACCTTGAACAGTATATGTTAATGCGTCAACATTATTCTTAAGAATTTTACCAGCAGTAGGAACATATACTAAAGTAGTTGCCTTTCCATTCCACCATACAAATTCACAAATTGCAAAGTGATCTGTATTACCAGCATTATCATTTGTAGATGATGAATCAGCACGTACTTGTTCTACTTTGAAATTAGTACCTGCTGCTTTTGCATTTTGTGGTAGTGAAACAGTATAAGTATACCATTTAGTATCACCAGCAGCACCATCCCAATTACTATTCAAATCAACTTGAGGTATAGTACCAGCAAAAGGATCAGTTCTTGGTGTAGTTCTTCCTGCAATGATAGTGTCAACAAGTATCCAAGTAGTAGGAGATCCAGCTGTTGAATAATAGATTTGCATTGATTCTTCTGAAGCATCACCACCATTTACACCATTTCCTCTTGCTGCCTTGATAGAAAAATGAGTAGCATTTGATGTATCTACAGGCATCAATTCTACCCATCTTGTCTTAGCACCAATAGCAGTTTGAGTATGTGCTCCACCAAATAACACATAATTTGAATATGCTTTTGATGATCCTGATGCGACAGTAATACTATCAACTTTATCAGAGTTACCTCCACTTCCTAGAGTTGCAGTTGCAATTGTTCCTCCACTCTGACCATGCAACACATAAACATATGGTGTTTCAGTATATCCAGAACCAGAAGAAGTCACAGTAATGCCTGTAACTAAACCATTAGTCATAACTGGTGTTGCTGTTGCACCATTTCCACCACCTCCAGATATTAATACAATTGGATCTGCGGTTGGAAGTTTAAATCCACCAGCAGTGCCAGTTCCAGCACCATTAGTATTGATTGTAACATCATCAACTGTATTACTAAATGATGCTGATTTAATAAGAGCATCTGAAGTTGTAATTTGTTGAGGATTATCATATCCAGTAATAATACCAAGTTGCACCTTAGCATATCCATCACCACCATTATTACTAGTTCCTGTTGTTTGACCACTCATTGATACACCTGCACCACCACTACCTACTTTAACTTCAACTGATGCGGGATTACCTAAATTTGTAAATTGTACATATCCAGTCCAAATTCCACCAGCACCACCTCCTCCTCCACCAGGAGTCCAATAATCATTATTATATGATGCCACCATTATAACTTTACCATTTGTTAATGAAGAATCAACAAGAGTTCCAGTAGAAAAATAATTAGTAGAATAAGATGAAATTCCTTGATTACCACCAGCACCACCTCCATGACCTCCATCACCACCAGGTCCACCACCGACACCACCAGATCCACCACCATTTCCAACACCACCAGTGATTTGACCAGGAGTACCGCAGCCACCGCCACCTCCTCCTCCACCGCCACCGATGCATCCATAATTACCACCAGGTCCACCGCCACCCATTCCGAGTGATTGTGCTGTTCCTTGAATACCTCCAAGTGGATTTCCTTGTCCTGGTGATCCTGGACCTCCATCATATCCATTAGAACCACCGCCACCGCCACCACCAGCACCAGCAACACAAGTTCCATTTCTTAATAGTGCTGTAGCAGCACCACCTCCACCACCATGAGCAGTTCCTGAACCACCTGGATGACCATTACCACCAGCTCCACCATCACCAGAGGACGATGTTTGTGCTCCATCTTTAGCTGTAGCACCTGGTCCTATTTGACATGTCCAACCAGCAGTTGTAAAATTTGCCAATTCACTTTGTTTTAAGGAGATATTAATCTTACCTCCACCACCACCTGCTAAACCACCATAAAATGAGTCTCTACCTTTACCACCATGTAATTCAAAAGTAACTGAAGTAAGTCCTGTAATACCAGTTAAGTTAAAAGTACCATCACCAGTAAATTCTTGAGTGCTAGAACCACTCTGTCCACCAACTAATACGTTTATTCCTGCACTACCATCACTATATGAACCAGTTTGAGCACCACCAGAACCTCCACCATTAGGATTACTTGGATAATCTAAATATGGCCATCCATTTCCTGAATTACCTGCTGTACCAGCAGAACCTGCTTGTCCTGTTATTGCACCAGGAGCAGTTTCACTACCAGTATTAATTGATGCTCCACCAGATTTTCCTAATCCACCTTGTAATCCACTAGTAGCACCTCCTCCTTCTCCACCAGCTGCTTTTAAAAATACTTTTGATCCATCACCAACCTTTAAATGACTTTCTGTACCATTATTACCTGTTTGTGTACCAGCACCACCTGATCCTCCACCACCATACATTTGATATGTTAGCCTATCAAATGTACCAGTAATAGCAGTTAAATCAATAGTATATGTTCCAGGAACTGTATATTCAAATTCATTACTATTATCAAATATTGGTGTGCCACCTGTTGTAGATAGTTTACCACCAAGTTGTGTGGTAGTAAGAATAGGTTTACATATGGGGTTAGGTATAGTAGTTTGAAATTCATAAGATCCAGACCCAGATCCAGATGCAAGATAATAATCACCAGGTTCATTAGCACCAGTTGCAAATGCTGCTGTAGGATCAGCAGTACCACCTGTACCACCAGCTCCACCTGCATAGTCTAGAGAATCGTATGTTGCAACTGTATTATCTGTAAGAGGTTGTCTTAAAAGACCATGTTTATGTGTTAATACAATACCATCACCAGTTGGATACCATCTAGTAACTCTTCCTGTTGATGCTTTATAATCTTGTAAATATCTATCTCCACTTGCACCACCAACCCACTCAGCACCACCAGGAGTAGAATGATACATGATGTGACTATGTTGAGGGACACCAGAAAGTTTTCTTTCTCTCATTGATATAGTAACATCCTGACTACCAATAATTGTACAACCAGTAGTCTCAATTACTTGATCATATCCACTTGTAACGATTGTACCTAAAGAAAAATATTCATCTTGTTGATCTTTATCAAGATACCATGCACCACCTGTAGTACCTGTTGCAATACTGACATTTCCTATATTGGGAGAGTTGTTACCATATACAGGACCATTACCAACTACCTTCTTGGCAATTAAATCAGGAACTTTAAATGTTCCTAAGTATTGATCACCCCAATTTTCTAGTACATTATTAGTATTAATAGGTTGTAATGTTGCTCCACCTTGAGCAGTTAGATCAGTCATTCTTAATGTAAATGTAGCACTAGTTCCACCTGCTACTGATACAGTAGGGACTGAAGTATATCCTGAACCACTATTTGTGACGTTTAAATAAAGAATCTTTCCATTTGAATCAACAGATCCAACTGTTGCTTCCATATTAACTCCACCAGTAGGTGCAGCAGTTATTGTAACAACAGATGATGTTGTATATCCTGATCCACCATTAACTACATCAATACCATTACTAGATCTTCCACCATATTTTGAACCAACAATCTGATATAATCCTGGATAATCACCTATATTATATTCTGTCCCATCACAATATAAGTATCCTTCATGTGTATATGCTGGACTATCACCAGCAACATAAGCATTACCAGCAGATTCAGTTAAATTTGGATAGTTACTAGCAGTTGCCTTAACAAAACTATGATCATATGAATTTTGACCCGCTTTGAGGTTAGTTACAATAGAACCGATAGGTGTAGTATCTGTGAGAAGGTCTGTTAAATATCCCTTCCTAGCATTTCTATATCCTTGTGTCATAATTATATCTTAATTAGAAATTCCATCACAATAAATGGAGCAGTTGCAGAATCAATTGATCTTGAAGCATCAGCTCCCACAGTCATTGTTGTTGATAAATTTTCTGGATTAACAACAATAGCATTTGTTTTTACTTTATATGTATGATCACCTTTGACTAAATCAACACGATGATTATGTAATGTTGGATCACCACTTGGTTGAGCTAGATCAGCAGTATCAGTTTCATTGTTCTGTACATCAGGAACTACTCTACTTGTACTAACCTCTTGGTTTGATTGCATAGGCATAACATCATATAAACTTACACTATTAGAATCTAGTGGCACACCTTGTAATCCATTAGCATATGTTACAGGAACAGTAAAATTATGTGATGCTGATGCACCACCACCGATAGATATACATACTCCAAATAAAGGAGCATTAAGCATATTTGCATAGTAAGCAGTGTTTTGTCCATCTGGTGATCCATTTAATGTTCCACCATCCAAAGAATATTGTACATTATTAAGACATTGATATGTGTACTGAGTACCACCTGGTTCCCAACCACCTTGAATGCAATGACCCCAATAAATTGTTTGTTGTAATCCAGCTAACTGAGTACTAACTGCATTTCCACAAGGACTAACAGGACACCAACGCTGAGTACGACATTGTTCTTGACCACTTCCAGGCGAATTACTACCATTTTTTGTAGCATCTAACCAATCCTGTATAGGAATTGTTGACGCATTTCTGTATCCAGCAAATCCTTGCACCTGTGGTTCATTACTACTTGGTTCATTAGTTGTTAATATTCTTTCTCTAAGAGCATTATGAAAATGTGAATGTGGATGAATAGCATTTTCTTCAACACCCTCTGTATCAGTATAATGAGTAGCACCAGCGTATGTCCATGATGGTTTGCCTTTAACTTCAATCTCTTGACTAGGAACATTAATCTGTCCTGTGTATTCTATATTAACAGGACTTCCTATAGCAGACTGTGCTTCAATACCAATACCAGATCTACTAAACTCATTACCTAAAGAATTATCTAGTCTTATATTATTATACACACCAGCGTTAGCACCTGAAGTTGGTTCTGCATACTTAGATCCCATATCAGGAACCATAAATTGAGTGTCTAATAAGGTATCAAAATCAGTGCCATCTGCATTTTTTCGTAAGAACTTGCAACTAGTTCCTACTCCACATATAGCAGCAAGTTGTGGATAATCAGCAGCAAAATATTTTGTGCCATCACATTTTAAATAACCAGCAGGTAAATTATTTTTATTTGCTCCGTCGTCTGGTAATCCACTGTAATCAACTGGCCAATTTATAATTTGACCTGTTAGATTACCATACTTAGATCTTTCTTTACTGTATAAAACTGCCATTAGTATGCTTTAATTAGGAACGTAATTGTACAACTAGGTTGTGATGTATCACATGAAATATTTAGAGCATTTTCAAGACTATCTGCCTGTAATGAAGATCCATTTGCATTATCAGCAGTATGTGATGGAGGACCAGTCATTGAACCAATTCCCTGAGCTATTTCAAAACTACCATGATTATGTGCTCTAAATGCTTGCTCTAAGGGATTTTTATTTTCCTTACCTTGATTGAGTGACATTGGCCATGCACCATGTCTGAATACTAAGGTTTCTGTACCAGAAACTGTTCCTGTCTGATCAGTTACAGTAATTGTATATTTGTCAGTTGGTTGATCATATTCAACCTTAGTTACTTGTGATCCACCAGTATTTGTCCAATAAGTATATTTCTTAGTAGGATCTTTTACAGTAACAAACATTAATGGAGTAATCTTATCATGTTGCACCCATGTATTTGGTGCAGTACCATAAGTTCTACTAATATCTGTTGCTGCTGGTAACTCAATTTGATTTGTTGTAGCAGTAATAGTTACATTATCAACTTCAAATTTTGCATTTACATGTTCTGGATCGTCAGGCATAGCATCAGCAGGTCTTGCAACTCCATCGTACCCAAAGAAATTTGGTCTTGATCTTCTTTCCATTGGTCTTGGAAACATACCAACGTGTGCTGGCATTTGATGTGTTTCTACTGGTGTTGAAGTATTAATGGTAGAGGTATTTCCTTGACCAAATATATTTTGTGTATAAGTTTGAGTTCCTTGACCAGATCCTCTATCAACACCTCTCCAGTTAGATGCACCAGCTGGAACATTATTCCAATAATTTTTACCAGCTTCATTAGTAAATTCGTAGAATCTTTCCATTCTTGGTAATGTCCATTCATGTTGTTCATCACCATAAAATGTTGTATTAACTGCACCATTTTGCCATGATACTGGTTGAGAAGCAGCATTAGCACATGTATTAGGACCTCTAGTTTGAGCACATATATTTGTTGTTGCAGTACCACTCATTGAAACGCCTGCATCTGTTTTAAATACCATAGGTCCAGTGGCATTTGGGTTAACAGATTGAATAGTATCAGGATGACTATGTGCTGGTGTATGATTAATACCCAATTTACGATTAAGTACATATGCTGTTTCTAAAAAATCTGGAGCACTTAATATAAATCCAGAAAATTTAAAATATAAATTACCAGCAAGATTTAATTGAAAATCAATATCTGATGTTGCTTGATATGTTGTTGATACTGGATTAGTCTCACCATAATCTGCAACTCTATTTCCTATTACAGTCGCAGCATCTAACTGATTTTGTTGATACTTTGTTTGTTGCAAATTGATAGGTTCTAAATCCATCAATACACTATTAGATAGTTGTGGTAATCTAAATGTCGCTACTGTATCAATATAAGGGAACTCATAATGATTACCTTGACCATCAATCATGTTACCACCATAGGTATCACCTATAACTGATGCTAATAAAGGATAATCAGAAGCAGATAATGTATCTCCTTTACATGTAATCCATCCTTTAGGAATGTTGGATTCAAGAAACCCAGTTCCTCCATCACCACCCCAAGGCATGATAGTGCCAATCTTGGCAGCTCTCATCGTTTTTATTGAATCGTATTTTACTGCCATTTATTATAACTCCATTAACCACCAACCTCTTAATGAAGCTGGTATTGTTTGTTGTGTTGCAGATCCTTCTACATCATATGTACCAACATAAACTAATCCAAATGCACAGTTACGTGTTTGAACAACCATTTCACCAGAATCCCATGCTACTGTCCTTGTTTGTCCAGCACCTGCTTCAAGTTTAGATCCAGTTGAATCACCTTGAATTGCTGTAGCAACTGCATTGATCTTCTTCGCTCTAATAATCAAACTTGTATTATATGTTAGATTACCAGCAAGTTCAGTAAATCTAATCATATCACCTGTTTGTGGATTGTCTGGTAGATATAGAACCATATTACTTCCAGATGTAGAATTGATCAAATAGTTATTATTGTTCTGTAATGGGTTAGTCTCTTGTTGACCTATACCAGTTGTAATATCAAATGCAACATATGTTTGTCTTCTACCACCATTTGCTGTCCAGTATTTTTCAATACCAAACGAATCAATAGCATTATTATGGTAAATTGCAAAGTCTTTAGGACCCTCAGTTCCACCAGTTCCAGCAGATCCAAGGTTATCAACATGGAACATCTTCTCAGACGCAGATTCTATAGCAAGAACCTTACCCTTCTGATAGTATTTCTCTCCTAAGAAAATACTACCTTCAAGAGCTGTCATCTTGATAGATTCTACACTATTACAGACTCCAGTTGACTGACACTGCTCATAGAATATTCTAAGATTACCAAAGAAGTTAGCAGCACCCTTGAGTGTCATACCATTGGTATTTGTTATAGGATCTTCAATTGATCCATCACCTGCATGACCATCATCATTAGCAATAGATAGAACTAAAGTTTTACTATCAGAACCATACATTCTGAATACACCACTGTTAATTGTAAAGTCATCATTAACAGTTGTATGACCACCACCAAATAAATCAACTGAAGTTGTAGAAGTGACGTTTGGATTCCTAATAGACTTAGGCATCTTAACTTGATAGAAAGCATCAAGACCTCCATCAACACTATCAGTAACAAAGAATTCGGATCCTATTCTGATAAACTGAATATAATCAAGTTTTGGTTGAATTAGATCAGCATCAACTAATCCTAATTCAAGTCTTGTATCAAGTTGATTAGGAGTTCTTGCCTTAAATGTCTTACCAGTTGTAGGTGCTCTTAATGCACGAGTAGCAGGTAAATCCTCTAATAATGTTGTAGTTCCTAACTTATTCAATTTAACAACATTAAGACCAACAGCAGCATTTATTGCAGTTGTTCCTTCTACACCTCTACCACCATTAGTATATGTGGCGTTAGATGATGTTGGTAAGAACTGATTAGATCCACTTACATATGGAGCAGCAGTAATTTGAATAATCTCAATCTGAGCACTATCGTAAATTGCTACATAATCACCTATTGTAAATGATTCATAATTAGCTTGGATTTGAATGTTAGTGGTTGCTGTTACAACAGCAGCTGCTACTGTTGTAAATGGTCTTGTAGCAAGAGTCTGGTTAGTTGACTGTGGATCATGTTTATAAACATGAACTACATCAGATGTTGTATATCCAGAAGGTGTTGTACCATAAGATTCAGCGACAGCAAAATGAGTTCCATGTTTATTACCAATCGTTGTATCACCTGTACAGGTGTCAACTTCAAAGGTTTTAACACCACTACCATTTGTTATAGTTAACTTCTTGTTGGTAGTTGCATTTTGATATGCTGTGGTGCATGTGCCATTTAATGTGAAACCACCAGTATAAGAAGTATCACCATTGATAGTTACTTCACCAGTTACAGAATCAACTTCAAATAATGTATTTTCTGAATTAGTATCACATCCATTTTTGACGGAGAATTTTTTAGCAACTTGTGATAATGTAGTCTTAAGTTCAAATATCTCACCATCAGCACCGCCAGAAGGACGAGAAATAATTACATAGTCACCAGGTTGTCCTGTAGCACGACTATCTGAACCTGTTAATACCCCACCAAATTGTGATAAGTAAACATTATCCTCTGTTCCAGAACCATCAATAACTTGAGTAGTCCATGTAGCATCAAACTGAACATTACATTTATAAATGTTTGTTGTATCAGGATGCTCTGTGCTTGTTGTTGATAAAGTTCCAAATGGTTGTCTTTGTACCTCAATATAATATGGTGTAGTATTAATTTGTGGTAGACGTGTGATCTTAACAAATTCAGCATACTCTGTTCCCTGTTCAACAGTATCAATAAGTAGAATATCATTCTCGTTATAATACTGAACACCGTTAGCATCATAAGGAGTTCTCTTAATTGGTAAGTAGTACTTATCTCCTGTTAATACTGGGAATGTAGCAGCACTCTGTCCAGTAGGAGTTTGTTGATATGATGTTCCACCCCAATCACCAGAACCTGCGGTATCAATCTTATTAAGTTCTCCTGTTGCAGCAGTAGAAACTAAGACAGTAATTAAATCTACATTATTATCAAAGAGATTATTACCAAGAATACCACTTGTATGACTTTGAATTGTGGAACCAGCCTGTGCTCTACGTCCAACAAAGGAGTAAGAAGCATTACCGCCACATAATGTCATATCAGCATTAAATCTTGATGTAGCATCAACAACCAAGTTGTTTCTAATTGTAGTAGTACCACCTTGGCCAGCAATTCTTAATGTAGAAGCATTAGTAGCAAAATCAACTATACTTGTTGCACTATTACCAGATAAGAATTCAACAGTTCCAGATGGAGA
>CENX01213554.1_pt1 | contig 10894 bp, 11 predicted proteins | sample 361321 | NCBI WGS metagenome assembly CENX01 (sample SAMEA2619678, study PRJEB7988) | marine metagenome | isolation source: saline water (ENVO:00002010), including | reverse complement strand
CAGTTTCATATGGTTGTGGTATTTATTCATTTACAGGCGCATCTATTTCACCAGAAGTAAGAACAATATGTTTTGAAAACTTTTTTAATAATTCTCCCTTAGGGCCTTCTAATATGAGTGTCCTTTTTACAGAGAAAATTAAAGATTACTTCGAGAGAAACACAAGTCTTGAAATTGTCGAAGAAAATGGAGACTTAGAAATTGAAGGTACTATTGAAGATTTTTCCTTATCTCCAGTAGCTCCAACGGCAGAAGGTGGAAGAAATGCTCAATTTTTTACAGGATTAACTAGGCTTACAGTCAGGGTAAAAGCATCCTATCTTAATAAAACCGACGAACAATTTAATTTTGAAAATAAATCTTTTTCTTTCTATAAAGACTTCGACCAAAACACTGAAGATTTGTCATCTAACGAACAAGAATTTGTTGAAGAGATATTTGATCAAATAGTTCTAGATATTTTTAACTCCTCAGTTGCAAATTGGTAGATATGAAAAAAAGTTATATAGATAATTTTAAAAAAAAATATCCTTTTTCCTTTGTCCCATTTTTAATTAATCTTCCAGATAAATCAAATCCTCAATATAAAGAAACATTAAATTCTTTATCTCTAAGACATCCTGACAGATCTTATTTAAAAAAAATTTTAGATGATAATTATAACAATCAAAATCAAATTATAAGTGATTTCATTAAGAACAAACCGATAATAAAAACGAAAAAAGATAATGATAACTCTAAAGACTTATCAAAACTTAAACTTAATAAGACCTCTTTTTCTACAGAAAATATGGCTAAGATTTTAACTAAACAGGAAAAGTATTTAGAAGCTATTAAAATTTATGAAAAACTTATCTCAAAAAATTCAAAAAAAAAGATTTACTTTGCAAAAAAAATAAAAGAATTAAAAAATAAAGATGTATAGTTTTGTTGTTGGTCTACTTATTTTAATATCAATACTTTTGATATTGGTTGTATTAGTTCAAAACTCAAAAGGAGGTGGCTTATCATCTCAATTTGGTGGAAGTGGATCAAATCAGTTTATGGGTGTACAAAAAACCAATGACCTATTAGAAAAAGTAACTTGGACATTAGCAATCTTAATAGTTTCTTTAACACTTTTAACAAAGGTATTTTTACCAAGTCAATCTAATTTCAATGAAATTTCTAGTCCAAACATAAACCAAGCTAATGAGCAAAATATTGTGCCAAGTAACGCTGGTCAAATTGGTGATCAAGTAAACAATAGTGAAGAAATTGATTCGTTGTTTTAATTTATTGACATTTTGTCAAAAAAAAAATTTGGCACGAATTATGATTATAACATTAATAAAAACTAAATTTTAAAATTTTTAATATGAGTAAAATTAATTTTAAACCACTTGCAGATAGAGTTCTTGTAGAACCTGCTGCAGCTGAAGAAAAGACTGCTTCTGGTATAATTATACCTGATACAGCTAAGGAAAAGCCTCAAAAAGGAAATATTATTGCTGTTGGCAATGGAACTTCTGATTATAAGATGAATGTTAAGGTTGGAGACAGCGTTCTATATGGCAAATATTCAGGAACAGAATTGTCAATAGATGGAGTTGATTACCTTATTATGAAAGAGTCTGATATCTTCGGAATTGTTTAATTATTAAATTTAATTATTATGGCTAAAGAAATATATTTTAATACAGAATCAAGAGAAAACCTTAGAAAAGGTGTTGATATTCTTGCAAATGCAGTTAAGGTGACATTAGGTCCAAAAGGAAGAAATGTTATTCTTGATAAAAAATTTGGAGCTCCAACTGTTACCAAAGATGGTGTATCAGTTGCTAAGGAAATTGAACTTAAAGAAGCGGTTGAAAATATGGGTGCTCAATTAGTTAAAGAAGTTGCCTCTAAGACAGCTGATGATGCTGGGGATGGTACTACAACAGCAACAGTGCTTGCCCAGGCTATATTTAATACAGGAATAAAAAACGTGGCAGCAGGTGCTAACCCTATGGATCTTAAAAGAGGGGTAGATAAAGCTGTTATTGAGGTAGTTAGTAATTTAAAATCTCAATCTAAAGATATTAAAGACTCTAGCGAAATATCCCAAGTTGCAACTGTTTCTGCAAATAATGATCATGAAATTGGTAAAATGATTGCTAATGCAATGGATAAAGTTGGGAAAGATGGTGTTATAACTGTAGAAGAAGCTAAAGGTACTGAAACTGAGGTTAAAACAGTAGAAGGTATGCAATTTGATAGGGGTTATCTATCACCTTATTTTGTTACAAATAGTGATAAAATGGAGGTAGAACTTGAAAATCCTTATATACTAATTTACGATAAGAAAATTTCTGCAATGAAAGAGTTACTACCAGTACTTGAATTAGTCTCACAAAGTGGAAAACCACTTCTTATTATTGCAGAAGATATTGAAGGAGAAGCACTTGCAACTATAGTTGTAAATAAGATTAGAGGTGCATTAAAAGTTGCAGCAGTGAAAGCTCCTGGTTTTGGTGATAGAAGAAAAGCAATGCTAGAAGATATAGCAATTTTAACCGGAGGTACAGTAATATCCGAAGAGAGAGGGTATAAACTAGAGAGTGCCACTATTGATTATTTAGGTACTGCTGAGAAAGTTAATATTGATAAAGACAATACAACTGTTGTAAGTGGAGCAGGAAAAAAAGCTGATATTATTGGAAGAGTGAATCAAATTAAAAAACAAATTGAAAATACCACTTCTGAATATGATAAAGAGAAACTCCAGGAAAGACTTGCAAAACTATCTGGAGGAGTAGCTATATTATATGTTGGTGCTGCAACTGAAGTCGAAATGAAAGAGAAAAAAGATAGGGTTGATGATGCTCTTCATGCAACTAGAGCTGCTGTTCAAGAAGGTATTGTTGCTGGAGGTGGTACAGCATTTCTAAGAGCTATTGAATCTCTTGAAAAGCTTGATTTAGAAAATGAAGACCAAAATACAGGTGTGTTAATTGTAAAAACAGCACTTGAATCTCCAATTAGAACTATTGTAGAAAACTCTGGTGGAGAGGGTTCTGTTATTATTCAAAAAATTAAAGAAGGAAAAGGAGATTATGGATATAATGCCGCGACAGATAATTTTGAGTCAATGTTTAAAGCAGGTATAATTGATCCTACCAAAGTTTCAAGGCTGGCACTAGAAAATGCTGCATCAATAGCAGGATTATTAATAACTACTGAATGTGTAGTGGTTGATGAGCCTGAACCAGATGCACCTGCAGCTCCACCTATGCCACCAGGAGGAGGAATGGGAGGTATGATGTAAACATATTACTAAATAAATCATTACTAATAAAAAAGGTCATAATTAGTGACCTTTTTTTATTATTAAACCCAAGTTAGAATTTTCCCATTCAATCATACCACCTTTTATATTATATGCTTTTTTAAATCCATTATCACGCATAAAGCTTGTTGCTATACCACTTCTCCTACCAGATCTACATATTAGATAATATGTTTTATATTTATCGAGATTCAACAAATCTTTCTCAAACTCTTCTGAATAAAAATCAATATTTATAATACCTTCTATTTTGATTTTATCTAACTCCTCTTTTGTTCTAACATCTATTAATATTGTATTATTATCATGATTTCTTATTGTTTTAATAGCATCAGTGGGAGCAATATCATATGGATTTTGACTAAAATATATGAGCAATAATAGTTTTATGATTTTCATAACCTAATAAGAAATTAAATCTTTACTATTAGATTTAATAAAACCTTGTAAACCATCTTTAATTTCCACCACGTCAAAATCATAACTTCTAAGAATAGATGAAGCAATCATTGATCTGTATCCGGTCTGACAGTGAACTAAGTACTTAGTTCTTATATCTAATTTTTTATTGTTTTTAATAATTTCAAACAAAGGTAGATTTATAGAACCTTTTAAGTGAGACTTATCATATTCTGTTTTTGTTCTTACGTCAAGAATTTGAAAATCATTTTTATATAGCATTTCAGAACTATTAATTTGAGAAATAGAACTCAAGTATTTATCATCATAAGAATTATCAATGGAAGAATCTAAATATCCAATAATTTTATCATATCCAACCCTTGACAACCTTATTATTGATTCCTTTTCTTTTCCTTTATTACAGACTAAAATAATTTTTTTATTTATGTCAATCAAATTACCAGCTGATATAGCAAATGATCCATTTAATCCAATATTTAAGGAGTTTTTTATATGTTTTTTTGCAAACTGATCGGGGTCCCTTGTATCTATTATAATATAATTTTCATTATCTATTAACTCAAAAAATTTAACTTGATTTATTGGATTATATGATTGATTTGTGATTTTCTCCAAATCTAAGTAACCATTAGCATTTTTATTTATAGCCTCAATAAAATAATCAGGTGGTTCTGGTATATTCATACAAATTGATTTTATAAATTCTTCTTTTCTACTAAAATTTAAAGCATAATTTAGTCTTTTTTGTTTTCCAATTGTTGAAATGATCTCTGATGAAAGATTTTTTCCACATTGAGTTCCTTTTCCATGGCCAGGAAAAACAATTACATTATCACCTAACAACATTAATTTTTCTAGTGATTCATATAAAATTGATGCTAATTCTTCTTTGGATGTATTTTGATATCTCTGAGCTACGTCAGGTATACCAACGTCTCCGATAAATAATGTATCACCAGTAAATAAGGCATGATCATTACCATTTTCATCAATTAGAAGATAACAAACTGATTCTAATGTATGGCCAGGTGTATGTATAATTTTAATCTTTAATTTTCCTACTTCAATAATGTCTCCATCTTGTTTTCCTAAAAAATCATATGAAGGTTCTGCATTAGGACCAAATATTATTGGTACATCATACTTCTTATTTAGTTCTAAGTGTCCAGATATAAAATCAGCATGAAAATGAGTTTCTAATATAAATTTTAATTTAGAATTATTTATCCCTAATAATTCAACATAAGAATCTATGTCTCTAATTGGATCAATAACGACAGATTCACCATCAGATTCTATATAATAAGAAGCTTGAGCAAGGCACTGAGTATAAATTTGTTTTATAATCATTAAATCTAGTTATTCTTTAAATATTCCTCCCATGTCATGTTCTTCCAAAAATCATTCCCAATATAACTTAAAACTTTTTTATAAAAATCTGGTTTATGATATCCTGGGAGTAATGTTATAAGATTATAATTTTCATCAAGAAATACTGTCATAGGGTAAGATAAATTACCATTTGTTAGATAATATGCTAATTCATTAATTCCTCTTTTACCCGACTTAATGAATTTAAAATTATTATTGTTGAAAAATACCTCTTCTTGATACTCAGCATTAAATTTTATAGGAATAAATTTATTATTAACAATATTAATAACTTCTTCGTTTGTAAATGTATTTCTATCCATTACCTTACACCAACCACACCAATGTGTATAAAGATCAATTATTATTTTTTTTCCATTATTATTAATTTTGGTAGAAGAGTCTAACTCATACCAATTTATTTTATTTTGGGAAAAAACTGAAAATGATATTGTTAGAATAAATAATGAAAGAATATATCTCATGAATCAATTTATAAGTAGAGACAAGGCAATGATAATATTAAAAAACATGTTATCAAACAAAAGTTTAATCATTCATTCACTAAGTGTAGCTATGGTTATGGAGGCATATGCAAAAAAAATAAATGAAAACATTGAGGAATTTTATATAACTGGATTATTGCACGATGCAGATTATGAAAAATATCCAGAAAAACATCCTGATGTTATTGTAAAAAAACTAAATGATTTAAGTCTAAAAAATATAGCTTATGCAATATCTTCTCATTATTCTAAGTGGGGAAATGAATGTATAAATAATCTTGATAAATACTTACTAGCATGTGATGAAATTACCGGTTTTATTGTTGCTTGCACTAAAGTAAGGCCTAATGGCATATCAGACCTAAAAAGTAAATCTGTTCTAAAAAATTTAAGGAAAAAATCATTTGCAGCTTCAGTTGATAGAAATGAAATAAAATTAGGTATTGATTTGATCAAAATAGATCTAGATGTGCATATTGATTTTATAATTGAGGTATTAAAGAAAAATTCAAATGCTTTAGAATTAAAAACTTAGATTGAGTGATATTGGACAGTGATCCGAACCAAAATATTCATTATGAATCTCAGTGCTAACTATATTATTTCTCAGTGAAGAACTTATCATAAAGTAGTCAATTCTCCATCCAACATTTCTTTCTCTTGATTTAAATCTATAATTCCACCAACTGTATTTCACTTTATCAGGATTCATTTCCCTATAAATATCAATAAACCCAGAACTTATAAAATTATCAAAACCATCAATTTCTGTTTGAGTATATCCTGCTGATTTATTGTAATTAGGTTTAGGTCTAGCTATGTCAATTTCTCTGTGAGCAACATTAAAATCTCCTGTTACAATAGTTGGTTTAATTTCTGAAAGCTTACAACAGTAATTTAAAAATTCTATATCCCAGTCTTTTCTATAATCAAGCCTTCTTAATTCTTGTCCACTATTAGGAACATAAACATTTACTAAATTAAAATCATCATTTTCACATAGCATTACTCTTCCTTCCTCATCATGTAAATCCACACCTATATCATTTATAATTTTTAGTGGTTTTTTCTTTGATAGAATAGCAGTTCCCGAGTAACCTTTTCTTGCTTTCGAAGAATTAACCTGAAGGTGATAATTTTCCATTATCTCTAAAGCTTTTATTGCATCCTCTTCTCCTGCTTTCGTTTCTTGCAAACAGATTATATCTGGATCTATTTCCTTTATGTCTTTCAGAAAATCTTTCTTGATAATAGCTCTAATACCGTTTACATTCCATGAAATGATTTTAGTACTATTCATCTTAAAGTTTACCCTCTTTCCTTAATTTTTTTCTGATTTTTGTAGCACTAATTGATTGTGTAGCTTCGTCAAAGACCTCTTCATCAAATGCATAACCTACTCCCCTACCATAAGTGATATTGACGATGTTTGGAACCATCATAATCTCGTAATCTTTACCTCTAATAAAATTATCGCTAATAAGTCCATCCTCTATATTTTTACATACCTGATCCCAATCAAAGGGATTATCGTCTTGACCCTTACCACCTGATGCACCTTGTACATCTCTAACCTGAATAATCACCTGACCTGTTTTAGCTACACATCTTTTAAAAAGAGATTGGTGGCCTTCATGCCACGGTTGCCATCTGCCAAGCATCTGGACTGTTGGTTTTTTCCAATCAAACATAAATTATTTTTTTAGATTAATAAATTATACATTGCATAATTAAATCGTCTTTTGTTATATAACAAATAAATACGTCATTAAATATGGACATTAACCAATTCAAGAAAGAGGCTCACAACTTAGTTGATTGGATGTTTGAATACCATAATAATATCAAAAAATACCCTATAAAATCAAAAGTAAAACCTGGGGAAATATATGATTCTCTACAAAGTTCTATACCTAAGGATGGTGAAAGTTTTGATAAGATTTTTCATGATTTTGAGAATAAAATTATGCCAGGAATAACTCATTGGCAAAATCCTAATTTTTATGCATTTTTTCCTGCTAATAATAGTTTTCCATCAATACTAGCAGAGATGTTAATTTCTACAATTGGAGCTCAGTGCATGATGTGGGACACGTCTCCAGCAGCAACTGAACTAGAAGAAAAGGTCACAGATTGGTTAAGAGATTTTATGGGATTACCAAGTAGGTGGAAAGGTGTTATTAACGATACAGCTTCTGTTGGAACAATATGTTCTCTTCTAACTGCTAGAGAATTAAAAAATGGTTTTAAATCTAACACTGATGGAATTGATAATAATCGATATAGAGTATATGGGTCAAAAGAAGCACATAGTAGTGTCGAAAAGGCAGTAAAAATAATTGGTATTGGATCCAAAAATTATATTAAAATAAATACAAATTCTGATCTATCAATAGATATAAATGATTTAGAAAAAAAAATTAATGAAGATATAATTAATGAATATGTACCTATTGCAATTATTTCTACTTTTGGGACAACAGGTACAGTTTCATTTGATGATATAAATGAAACTTGTAAACTAGCTAAAAAATATAAAATATGGCATCATATTGATGCTGCTTATGCGGGGAGTGTACTTATTATTGATGAATACAAAAAATATATTAAAAACCTTAACCTTGCCGATTCCTTTCTTTTTAACCCACATAAATGGTTACTGACTAATTTTGATTGCAGCTTATATTATGTCAAAGACCACAATTTACTTACCAAAACCCTGGAAATTCATCCTGAATATCTAAAATCATCTAATAAAAAGATCAAAAATTATAAAGATTGGAGTTTACAACTAGGTAGAAGGTTTAGAGCATTAAAACTGTGGTTTGTTTTAAGAACTTACGGAAAAAAGGGTTTAAAAAAATATATTTTAAATCACATTAACCTTGCTAAATATTTAAATAAAAAAATAAAATCTGATAAAAACTTTGAGATTACCTGTAATCAAAATATTAACATGATCAACTTCAGGTTTAGACCATATAACTCCAGTAATAAAAATTTGGATCTAGATACATTGAACTTTGATTTGATATCAAAACTAAATGAGACAGGTAAAATCTATATTTCTCATACAAAAGTAAAGAATAAAATATCCATTAGAATGCCTATAGGAAGTACATTTGCTGATAAAAAAACTGTAGATGAAAGTTGGGACCTTATTAAAAAAACTTCAAATAATATTATCAATAAGAATTGACACATAATATAGAGCGCCAACATTAGCACTTCCAAAGCTAGTAATATGATACTGATTCAAAATATTAGAACCACCAATTTTTATTTTGGATTTTATATTTTCAATATTGAATGTAACCTGTGCATCAAGATTGTGAACCTGAGGTATAGTACCAACACCGAATGCTGATTCCCATAAAAAAGAATTTTGCCACCTATAATTAATATTAAATCCAATTACCCTAGTCAACTTTCTATTTCCAAATGAAATGTTATATCTGTAATCAGGAGTATTAAATTGAATCTGGAAACCAGGTTTTAAAACTGTGTTAACATCGTTATATGATACATTACTTGAAAATTCAAAATTATTTTTAAGTTTGTAATCAAAGCCAAATGCCCAGCCGTAAGAATTGACTGGTTGATCTAAACTAACTGTTGTAATAAATCTTTTGTCCTCTCCTGACGGATCTTGAGAAAGTAGTTGCTGAGCTAAGAATCCATTATAGTTGTTATAAAACACATACGCATCAAGTAAAATTCTTTTGTTTAGATATAATGATTTGTATCCTATTTCAAATGCTGTAACTTTTTCTGGACCAAACTCAGGCATTATAAAAACATCAGATAGAATTGGATTTGACAAAACAGGGTTGTTGCCATCAAGAGGGTAAATATTTAAATCTCTTAAATTGTATTGATCCTGTAGAATCGACTGACCACCCACTACATATACTGGTGCCACGTATAAATCAGTCCACTGGTCCACAACTGATGGAAATCTAAAAGCAGTCTGAGCTGATAGCCTTAAAAATTTTGAGCTTTGGTTGTCTAAATCATAAACTATTGAAAATCTAGGGGTTATTCTAGTTGAGAAATACTGATTTTTATCTAATCTTAACGATATATTAGGAAAAACTCTATTTGATAACCACTTGTCAGTATACTGTAAAAATGCTCCAATTTCATATATCTCCAATGGATCATTAGGTTTATCAAAGAAAATTGATCCCTCACTATTTATTACAGTGTATTTTAGATTTGCACCTAATAAAAGATTAAATGATGATATTAAATTTTTAAAATTATAATTAAAATCAAAATTATACATTGAGCTTTTATCAAATACTCTTGCACCTCCATCTGGTATGTTTTTTGATATAATTGATTCTTTAAGTATATTAAGTTGAGGTGAACCTGATTGAGGAATATGTGGTTTAGAGGAGTCTAAAATATTTCCAAACTCATCAACATTATCAGCAAACATTCTACCAAGCTTAACAGACTCATCATCACTTAATGCAAATGCTAACTTTCCATTTAAAAAACCTGTAAAAAAGTCTTGATACCATAATTCACTACTTTTCCATGCTTCATTCATTTGAATTGCAAGAGTACCAGCATCGTAAGTATCGCCAGAATTTTCATTTGCACCAGAAAACCTTAGCAGAAAGGTTTCGGTTTGAAGCTCAGCCTTATAATTCATTATTGAAAAATTAGTTAATGAAAATCTGTTCTGAGCCGAATAAACACTTGAGCCTTTTGCATAGTTAAATTGTAATACAGACTTAAGATTATTGTTAATATTGTAATGAAAACTTCCACCAATTTTAACATTTTCAGCGTTATAATCGACTAAATCAACTTCTTTAAAGCCTGTTCTTGTTAAATCCTTATTAGGTACAGCATTTCTTATTAGTTCAACGGCATCATCATATTCTTGAGTGCCAACGGTATAACCTAAATTATCAGCAAATCCTTCGGCAATTTGGTCTTCAATATCTTCCAAATTTATAGTAACCTCATCACCATATATATTAACACCATCGTACCCGGAATCAGTCCATCTACTACTACTAGGATTAGCTAAATTTAATTTATTTCTGTAGTCACTAGCTTGCCAATCATCAGCTTTTAGATAGCCACCTGTAATTTTAAAAGCTACCTTTTCAGATAATTTTTTTCCATACCTGAAGGAAAAATCATTCATAAATGATGGATCTTTATTGTAATCATTATCAAAATGCATTAAACCTCCCTGAATGGATACTGATAATCCTTCATAGTCAAAAGGGTTTTTACTTTTCATCAAAAGTGTTCCATTCAT
>CENX01420064.1_pt1 | contig 10934 bp, 5 predicted proteins | sample 361321 | NCBI WGS metagenome assembly CENX01 (sample SAMEA2619678, study PRJEB7988) | marine metagenome | isolation source: saline water (ENVO:00002010), including | reverse complement strand
TTTGTTTTTGCCTGCTGAGCTCTTTTCTGTAACATTCTTTTGTTGAATTGTCTCAATTCTTCCTCCCCAACAGGAATGAACATTGAATATCCACCAATAGTGTAATTATAACCGTAGGGATTATAGCCATAACCATTATAATAATTCCCACCGTACATGTTATATGGACTATACATGTAATAAGGATTGTAAAAACTGTTATATCCAGCATAACCAGAAAAAGGACTAAACCTATTTTGCATAGATGAGTATGCTAATGGCAATCCAGAACCCTCATCCTGAGCATATCTAGATAGATCCGGTCTCATGACTGTTGCTGAATAATCATTGTAAAAGCTTTGTTCTTCATCAACAATATTCGGATCAGGATAAAAAACAGCAAGCTGGGTATAACATCCTTGCATTACCATAGATAATCCAAAAATAGTAAGTAGTGATGTAACTTTGCTTTTCATCTAAAAAATTACAAATTTTTTTATTAATTCAAAAGAAAAGTCATTTTAATTACTGTTTTATCCCTGCAAGATCAAGAACGAAAGCGTATTCAAGAGCAACCTCACGATATCTTCTAAACCTTCCTGACTTGCCGCCATGGCCTGCGTCCATATTCATGTGCAGATATAATTTATTTTCTCCAGCCCAATTATCCCTCAGTTTTGCAACGTATTTCAGCGGCTCCCAATACTGCACTTGAGAATCAAAAAAACCTGATGTTACCAGCATATTTGGATAGGCTTTGTTTTTTATTTGATCATAAGGTGAGTATGAAAGCATGTAGTCATAATACTCTTTCTCTTGAGGGTTGCCCCATTCATCCCACTCACCAGAAGTAAGTGGAATAGTAGCATCTAGCATGGTTGTAACAACATCAACAAAAGGTACTGCACATATTGCGCCCTTCCAAAGGCCTGGCTCCATATTGACCACTGCTCCTATAAGTAATCCACCTGCGCTACCTCCCTCAATAAATAATTGATCTTTATCTGTGTAGCCCTCATTAATTAAATATTTGCCTGCGTCAATAAAGTCATAAAATGTGTTCTTCTTATTTAGCATCTTTCCATCGTCGTAAGACTTTCTACCGTAGATTTGACCTCCCCTAACGTGTGCTATCGCATAGACAAAACCCCTTTCAAGCAGACTTAGTCTAACTGAGCTAAAATATGGATCAATAGTTGATCCATAGGACCCGTATGCATATAATAATAAATTTTGTGACTCAACTTTCTTTAAGTCCTTCTTGTATACTATTGAAATTGGTACCTTCTCACCATCTCTTGCGATTGCATACAATCTTTCAGAATCATAATTATTTTGATCATATCCCCCTACAACTTCTTGCTGTTTCATCAGGGTTAATTGACCGCTATCCATATTATAATCATAGGTGGAACTTGGAGTTATCATTGATGAATAACTATAGCGAAGAACATTGGTGTTGAATTCCCTGTTTGTAGAAATACGAGATGTATAAGTGCTTTCTCCAAAATCGAGGTACTCATCTTTCCCTGTTTTTTGATGAATTATTCTAAGTCCTCTTAAACCATCTTTTCGTTCATTGATAACTAGGTGGTCTTTAAATATTTCCATATCCAACAAATGAACATCATCGCGGTGAGGTATGACCTCTTTCCAATTTTTTTTGCTAGTTTTGGTTTCAGATGTTTCCATTAGTCTATTATTCTTCGCATCCCAATTGGAAATGATAAAAAATTTATCTTGGTAGTGATCAATGGAGTATTCATGCTCTTTTTCTCTAGGAGAAAAATTCATGAAATAACCATCTGGCTTATTAGCATTTAAAATGTGGAAATCGCTGACAAGAGTGCTTTGATTATAGATAATGATATAATCTCCTGACTTAGAGCGATATACTCCATTGTAAAAAGTATCGTCTTTTTCATGGTAAACCATTTCATCAGATTTGCTATCAGAACCTAATTTATGACGCCATATTTTTTCAGATAAAAGCGTGACATCATTTTTTGAAGTATAAAAAACGGTTCTATTGTCATTAGCCCAAGCTACGCTCCCCGATGAATTTGAAATAGCATTTTGAATAGTCTCACCAGTGAGCAAATTTTTAAAATGCACCTTATATATTCTCCTGCTAACGTAATCTGTACTGTAGGCCAACCATTCATTATTGGGGCTTACACTCCAACCGCCTACCGCAAAATAATCTTTTCCATCAGCCAAAATATTTTGGTCTAAAATTATTTCCTCATCGGAGTCTAAAGTTCCTTTTTTTCTGCAATTTATCGCATATTCTTTACCAGGTTCATATTTGGTATAATAAAAATAACCGTTACTAAAATAGGGAACTGATTCATCATCTTTTTTTATTCTGCCAACAATTTCTTCGAAAAGCTTATCCTGGAATTTGTTTGTATGATCTAGGTTTTTTTGAGTATATGTATTTTCATTATATATATAATCGACTACTTTTTGAGTTTTTTCATCATAGTTTTCTGCTGTTTTTTGATCATCGGTAAGTCTCATCCAATAATAATCATCCACACGCACATCGTTGTGTTTAATCATCTCGTAAGGTTGTTTTTCCGCAATGGGAGGATTTACTGAGTTATTCATACAGCTATTAAAAAAAATGACTAATAATAAAGTTAAAAACTGTTTCATCGCTATCTCCGCTTTTTGTAATAATATCGCTAATTGTAATTAAATTAAACAAATATGAATCCTAGATAATATATGAAATTACCAACCAATTCCATAATCTTCACCAAAGTTTGATGACCCTCCCCACATCGTTCCATTTTTATGATCGAACCAAATTGCATTGATCGGGCCTGATGTTAGTCTTCGAGTTACAACATTGTAACCTTTAGATCTCAAATCCTTAATGACCCAAGGAGGGGTATCATCTCGCACAACTATTCTTCCAGCTTCTTTACTATGGGTTCCAAAAGAGCTATACATTTGATAACTGTTCACATTTGCAGCTTCTGCTGCTTCTTGCACATTCATTTCAAATTCAACCATATTAAGAAAAAATTGCAAAAGATTTTGATCTTGTGTATCTCCACCTTGAACTGCAAATGACAAAAAAGGTTTTTTATCTTTGATTGCTAATGCCGGTGTTAATGTTGCTCTAGGGCGTTTTCCAGGCTCAATAACATTATATGGATTCTCATCTTCATAAAGCACAAAACTTTGAGCACGCTGACTAAGACCAATACCGGTATTTCCTGCTATGACGGCAGGTATCCAGCCACCACTGGGAGTTATTGAAACAATCCATCCATCTTTATCAGCAGTTTGAATGGTTGTTGTTCCAAGGTTAAACTCTTTTTCCATGCTTGAAAAATCTTGACTACCATCATTTGGATTCAATCGTTTGTTGTCATCTCCCCAATTTTTTAAAATATTCAGATATGGGTTCTTACCTCCCCTTTGAAATTTATATGGGTCGCCTGGTTTTATTTTCGGATCATTTTTTTCACTATCGATCTCTTTGATTCTTGATAAGGCATATTTTTTTGACAACAATCCTTTGATAGGCTCTTCTGGTGGGAAGTATGGATCACCATAATAAAAATCCCGATCGGCAAAAGCCATGCTCATTACTTGGTATAATGTGTGGATGTATCTAGTTGAATTATAACCCATTGATTTTAGATCAAATTCCTCGAGCATGTTCAATGATTGCAACATGGCTGGGCCTTGAACCCAATGCGTTAATTTATAAACCTCAATTCCTTTATAGTCAATCATTACAGGTTCTTCGAGGATAACTTTCCAATTAGCAAGATCTTCCTTGGTGATTAGCCCCCCTTGCTCCTGAGTAGATCTTGCAATCTCCTCTGCAATATCGCCTTTATAAAATCTATCATTTGCTGCATATATAGCTTCTTTTCTAGACATTCCTTTCGCTAGAGCCTGATCTTCAGTTTCTATCAATTTGTTGAGCGTATTATACAGATCTAACTGTCTAAAAATTTCACCAGGGTTGGGCGCTGAGCGTTCGCCTTTATTAACTAAAAAAATCTTTTTTGAATAAGGCCATTCAGATATTCTTTCTTTATGTCTTTCGATCGCGTTAGCGGCCTGAGCTTCCATTGGATATCCTTCTGCCATATCTAAAGCTGGTCTTAAAACTTCTTTAAGCGACATAGTGCCATACTCTGCAAGCATGGTCATTAGTCCGCCTGGTGTTCCAGGCGTCACGGCAGACAATGGACCATACTGAGGTGGATAATTCAATTCTTTATCTTTATAAAAATTGGCTGTGGCTCCGCTAGGTGCAACACCTAGTGCATTTATACCAATAACTTTTTTTGTCAAAGGGTTGTAGACAAGGGCTTGCGTTTCACCACCCCAGCTCAAAACATCATACATAGTACATGTAGCAGCTAGCATTGCACATGCGGCATCTACAGCATTGCCACCATTTGAAAAAATGCGTGCTCCTGCTGTTGCCCCTAAGGGTTTACCTGTAATTGCGACCCAATCTTTAGCATGAATTACTGGTTTATTCGTTCTTTGAGCTGTTAAACAAAAACCTAAACACAAAGTGATTATTATAAAGTTTTTCATCTTTTTCCCCTAATTTGAATTTAATGCCCTCATTGAATACCTTTTTTTATATACAACTTTGTCAGGGTCTTTTCTGAATTGCTTCTGTTTATCGTCAGATAGCTTTGAAAAATTCATACAATCTTTTGAACAACATCCTAAAAATTCCTTTTCACAATTCTTGCATTGGATAAACAAAACATTGCAGGCATCATTGTTGCAATCCTTGTGATCATCTGATCGCATACCGCACTGATAGCAATTGCCTATGACATCAAAAGTTACTCTTTCACCCATCCTAGCATCAAAAACAAAATTCTTCCCTTTAAATTTTGATTTGATTTTTTTTGATCTAACCTCATGAGCGTAATTGATAATACCTCCTGAAAGTTGATAGACGTCTTCAAATCCATTTTGAATTAAATATGAACTTGCTTTTTCACAGCGAATACCTCCTGTACAATACAAAAGAACAGGATTTTTTTTATGAGATTTTATTAAATCTTTCACTTCAGATAGTAACTCACGTGAAGTTGCAGCATTGGGTGTTATCGCATTTTCAAATCTTCCTACTTCGCTTTCATAATAATTTCTCATATCAACAACAACAGCATTATGGTGATCTATCTTTTCATTGAAATCTTGAGGACTGAGATGTTTGCCAACCACTTCCATATCTACGTCATTGACGTCTACATTGTAAGCAACTATCTCTTTTTTGAGCTTGACGATAAGCTTTAGAAATGAATTTCCATCTTCAATCGCTTTTTTAAACTGCAGTTTCTTTAGCTCTTTAAATTGACTTAAGCTGCTTTTAAAAACGGTCCAATTATGCTCAGGAATACTTAGTTGAGCATTTATTCCTTCGTTCGCAATATAAATCCTTCCTAAAACATTGTTTTTTGAGCAAAGTTTATATAGCCTATCTCTAAAATTCTCTGGCTGATCGATAGTTACATACTTGTAAAATGAATACGTTACTCTTTTAAAATTCTCTTTTTGAAGATCAGCTCTTAGCTCTTCTATACTTTTTTTATTGTAAAGATATTCTTTCATTGTAAATAATAAAATTAAAGTTTTAACTAATTATTTTTTTCAAATTCTATTCCTGAATAACCAGGCATTGTCTCGATCATTTCTTTCCCCATAAGAATAGATGGTGTATAAAAACCTTTTTGATTGTGATCCGTTAAAAGATGCTCAGCAACATGAATGGCTCCCCATGCAGTAACATCATATCCATCCGCAGTGGTAAAACGAGCCACTACTTTTTCTTTTTTTTCATTCGAAACCTCTCCCCAAAAATATGACATAGAGCGTGCTCGTTCCTCATCAGTTGAAGGCTTCCAGGTTTTATCAATTCTTTTTTTTAATAAACCATTAATCCATTTGAATCTCACCAGCGAAAAAAGCCATCTGAATTTTTGAAGTTTCTTGATTGTGTGTAGCGGTCTTGCAAAATAAAATTCGATGTTTGATATTCCTGTGCTATGATAAGCGGTATAAACATCTGCCCAGGGAATGGTCATTGTATTTTGCGGTCCATAGCCAAAGTCAACGTCGAGAGTTTTGTAGGCAAGTGGCACTTTTTTCATTTTACCATTTTCTCTGATCTTGCCTCCTTTGCCCATTCCCTCAACTGCAGTTTTAGCCGTGCCTTTACTGCTTTTAGACCCTTTAGTCGCCCATGCCATTTTTAAGTGTGTTGCATCGGGTAATTTATCTTTTAAATAAGCTGCTAAACAGTCAGTGGGTATTACATCAGATCCAACTCCAGGACATAAGACAATGTTGGAATTAAGTGCTTCATTATCAAGTTTATTGGCGAGCTCAAATATGGATATTTCACCGGTTATATCAATATAATGAGCGCTGGTCTTGAGACAAGCCTTCATCATTTTCTCAGCGGTCTTTGAAAAGGGCCCTGCGCAATTAACAACTAAGGAAACTTCTGTAATGTGAGAAGCAATGTGGCTTACATCATCTATTGAAAAAATCTTTGATTTAAGATGGTACTCCTTTGCTAAGGTTTCAACTTCTTGCGATCTGCCCGCTAAAATAGGCTGCAATCCTCTTTTTTTAGCTAATCTGACCAGCAATCTTCCTGTGTAACCATTCGCACCATAAATCATCCATTCTTTAGATAACATGACTAAAGGTTATGAAAGGATCCTTTAATATAAAATAAAAATGATAGGGATTAATCGATCTCCATATCGCCACCCATATCCATTCCTTGGCCTCTTCGCTGCCTGCTGAAGCGGCTTTTATCTTCCATCTTGCCAAAACGATACTCTATGGATAAACGGATGTTTCTGCTTTGCCATTTTCGTTCTGAATATTGCTCCCAATCCCTTGTTCCATCATCATCAAAATCACCCCATGTTCGAAAACCGAAACCACTCAAGTTAAATGGATCACCGATATTCAAGGTAAGATTCAATCTATCATCCATTAATTTTCTTTTGAAGGACATTGAAGAAAAGTTTAGCGCATTCATGGTTCCAATCGCTATATCAGAGGCTGGCCTATAAAACATAAAGAACATGAACTCTGTCTTGGGATTAATATTCCACATTGTAGTAAAGCGAATTCTTTGACCTTGTATGGTTTTATTATAGTCAGAACCAAAAAGGTCTGAATTGATCTCATCCCAATAAACACTTCCAGATAGCATGAGTCTAAGATTTTTTCTCAAAGTGCCCACGAAATTATATTCAATACCTTTAGTTTTTTCTTCGTCAATATTTGCATAGGTTGCTATGGATGTTCCATCCTCATTCACCTGCTTAAATCGTTCAATCTCATCGGTTGTGTAGCGGTAATATGCGCCAAGATTAACAGAAATACCTCTAGAGAATCGTCCAAAATTAATCTCATATGAATCGGTATACTCTGGCTTTAAAAAAGGATTTCCCTTTCTAAAATTTCTAGCATCTTGCTTTGATAAAAAGGGGTTTAGCTGTCTAGATCTTGGCCTATTGACACGCTTTGAATAACTAGTTTGTATTTGTAATAGCTGAGGAGCACCAAAAGACATGGACAAGCTAGGGTAAAAACTTGAGTAAGGATTCTCAAATTTTTCATTAGTATTAATAAGCTCAGATAGCATGGTCACGTTTTCATACCTACCACCAGCATTCACGTTAAAAAGCCAAATGTTCCTAGAGTATTGAACATACGCTGCATGAACTGCTTCCTCATAAACAAATTTATTGGAGTAGTTACTATCAAGTTCATATTGTTTCAATGATTCATTGAAAGCATAAGATAGTTGTTCATTACCACGGTCAGTAATCTTGCTTGATAGTCCAATTTCAAGTTTGGAACCTTTTTCAATTGGTCTAACATAATCTAATTGAAAATCTAAGCTTTTATTTGTTCCATCAGATCCATCTCTTGCTCTATCCACTGAAACATTATCAGTTACGGGTGTGTTGTAAAACTCGTTGTTACCATCATTTAAGCCATTTGAAAGACGCATAAATGAGGTCAGCTTATGTTTTGCATCGCTAAATTTCTTATCATAGTTCATATTTACATCGTAACCATTTCTATCGTTCTTGTTATCAGAATAACGATAAAACTTTTTCTCGCCTGGCCCTTTATCAACAGTATAAGTATCTCCAGAGCTATTTCTAGCTCCATTGCTAATCGTACCAGATAAAGCGAAGGATTGTTTAGGGTCTATGAAATACTCAAATCCTGTTTTAACGAAAAGATTGGGTCCACCTGAAGTTGAACTTGACACTTGATCTAATGAGTTTACCAAACCATTAAAATCTGTTTCTCTCAAGGAATTTCCGGAGGTCTCTCTAATGCCTTCTCTGCTACCTAAATTTATAAATGTATTAAAAACTGTCGTCCTGTAATTAACTTGTCCAGAAATATTTGTTCCACCCAAGTTGTCACCGCCCGTGTTTACGTTGCCATTAAAACCGGCAAATTTATTTTCCTTAAGAACGATATTTATGATACCTGCCATTCCTTCCGGGTCATATTTGGCTCCGGGGTTTGTCATAACCTCAATGTCAGCAATGTTTGCGGATGGAACACTTTGAAGTAAAGATTTGATATCTCCTCCAGCGATGCTTGAAGGTTTTCCATCGATCATAACGTTCACATTAGAACTTCCTCTCAAGCTTATATTATCGTCAGGGTCAACTTCAACGCCAGGCACCTGACGAAGCGCATCAATTGCATTTCCACCAGTAGAGAGTGAGTTTTTTTCTACGTTGAAAACTTTCTTTTCGGCTGTTTGAACAAATAAAGGTCTTTCAGCCTCGACATCAACACCGGCCATTTGGAGAGTGGTCTGTGCAAGAGAAACTGTTTTGAGATCGTATTCGGTCTTATTATCGCCAAAAGGTAGGAATGTAAAAGGTCCTAATTGTTTTTTCTTATATCCTATGTATTCCACAACTACATTATGACGACCAAGGGGTATTTCCTTAATATAAAATTCACCTTTATCGTTGGTAATTCCGCCTGTCATGATAGTACTGCTTCTAGCGTTAACGATTGAGATGGATGCATAAGGAATAGGATTTGATGATGCAGAATCAACAACACTACCGAAAACAATACCAATTTTTGGCGCTTTGCTAGGATCCATCTGGCCTTGACTAGAGCCACCCCAACTACGACCACCTCTTTGCGCAAAAGCGAATGTTGATAAAACTAAGAATGAAAGTAAAATTTTTCGATACATGTAAACTGTGCCTTTCAAGTAGCCGTATTACCCCGATTAGCAAAAATGGATAATTTTTGCGAAAGATAATAAAGCTAAAAAATTTATTTAACAAGAAGTATGAGCGATTTGAGCGTTTGAATATTACATATTTTTAAATTAGACGCACATATTTATGATTAGTTAAATTATTTATACTATTTGTTATTTAACATACAGCAATTTGATTGTTTGCTGTGAATTCTTTGCAGTGAGCTTTAAAAAATAAATCCCAGCAGAAAAATTTGAAGCATCCCATGAAAATATGTGACTACCTTTATCAATAATCCCATTATAAATGCTATCTATTTTCCTGCCAGAGATATCATACACATTTAAATCAATGTAACCTGCGTTGCCATTATTTATATCAATTTTGATAGATGTCCGGCTATTAAAGGGATTAGGGTAATTAGAATGAAGCGTTAAAGATTTAGGCATTATAATTTCCTCAACAGAAAGCTTGGCCTGATCTTTAGGTAAATAATCAATCTCAAAATCGGTCATTAATAGAAATGTTCCTGCAGGTATGGAGAGATCGAGTTCATTTTCCTCAATATAAATTTTTTCACCTAAAGTAGCATGATGCCAATGACCAGCGCTAGGTAAACTTACTGATGTTTTATGGGTTTTAATGTCAAAATTAGAAATTAAAATGGCATTCTCTCCATCCAACGAATATTGAATTTTCTTGATGGAGCTATTTAACCAAGTATCTATTTTTGATTTAGGGTCGGAAAAAATCGAGTGTTTTTTTCTCAAACCAATTAGATAAGACCAAGTATTGTAAATATTTTTTCGATTAAGCTCCTCAAAATAATTCCATTTAATAGGTTTTCTGCCCAGTCTTCCGTTATAATCAATTGAGATATCATAACCCATTTCACCGAATTGCCATATCATTTTGGGGCCAGGAAGCAAGAAAAAGATCGATCCTGCGCTCTTTAATCTTTCCAAAGATGTGTTCAAATTTTTTACGTTATAATTGCCTGTGCTATTACCATAATTCAATGCTTTGTATATAACTCTCTCTTCATCATGACTCTCCATATATGTCACCATATTGGGAGAGCTCCAATCTCTATTTTTAAAGTATGTCCATGATAAGGAAGAGTTATTTCCACCATTATATCCCATGATCGCTTCAGAAAAATTAAAATTTGCATTAGCCCATAGCAAAATTCCATAATCAGCAAGCTCTCGATCCTCTCGGTCCTCAGCTAAATGCTCCATGATCACAATACCATTTGAATTATTGGACCAAACATTATCAGCTAATTGCTTTAAAAGATTTATTCTTTCCTTATCGTATAAACTTCCCCACGCATCACTTAAGGGTTTATAGTTATTTCCAATTCCTTTTGTAAAATCAAATCTAAATCCATCAACTTTGTATTTTTGCATCCAATGATTTATAGTTCGTTTAAAAATTTGCCGAGTATAAACACTTTCATGATCCCAGTCATTACCCCAATGAGCATCTCTATTCGCAAAATTGTGATCTCTATTAAACCATGGATTTTCAGAAGTAGGCTTTCCATCCGTATATAGCCTAACAAAGGGCGAGCTTGAATAAGAGTGATTTATTACAAGATCCAGCAACACTGCAATTCCTCTTTTGTGGCAAGCATCTATGAATTGTTTTAGTTCATCACTAGTACCATAGTAT
>CENX01132119.1_pt1 | contig 10943 bp, 8 predicted proteins | sample 361321 | NCBI WGS metagenome assembly CENX01 (sample SAMEA2619678, study PRJEB7988) | marine metagenome | isolation source: saline water (ENVO:00002010), including | reverse complement strand
AAAGTAACTAATGATTTAATACTTATATTTTATTTTTAGATTTGTAAAAAAACCACAATAATGAGTTTATATGATCTCTCATGTCCCATCGTGAATGCGATGAAAATTTTGGGCGGGAAATGGAAATTACCGATTCTTTTCAGACTCATGAGTGGTCAAAAGCGTTTTTCAACATTATCAACTTTAATTCCTAGTGTTTCGCGCAAGGTACTATCCGATCAACTCAAGCAAATGGAAAAAGATGGATTGGTAGTTCGGAAAGAGTTTCAAGAGTCTCCTCCAAAAGTGGAATACTCACTTACCCGACGGGCTAAAAAACTAAAACCCATATTGGAAGATTTATCTAATTGGAATAAGTCCTCAAAAGGTAGAATTGATTGATTCATCATAAGATTCGCGCTTTTGATGGTTCATAAAAAGGTTAGAGCAGAGCCCTCTTTACCCGCTCTTCCGGTTCGGCCAATTCTGTGAATATAGCTTTCCTTTGAACTTGGTATTCGATAATTAATGACATGGGTAATATTATCAATATCAATTCCTCGGGAGGCTACATCGGTAGCCACCATTACTTGTATATTTCCAGACTTGAATTTTTGAATTGCTTTAGAACGATATTGCTGAGATTTGTCTCCATGGATCTCATCCACTCTAAGCTTAGACTTCTTTAGAATTTTGCACAACTTAGATACCTGTCTTTTAGTTTCAGAGAAAATCAACACCTTTTTGAATTCCTTTTTTCTCAAAAGATCAACCAACATTTGGTTTTTCTCCTCATCATCTTTAGTCTTGACCACATCTTGATAGATATTGTCTCTGTTAGCTTTTCCCTCTGAAACTCTTACTTTTTCGTAGTTCTGAATCAGGGAATCAATTATGTTTTGCTGTTTTGGATTTTCAGTAGCAGAGAAAAGAACAGTTTGCTTCCTCTGGTGCATTTGATCAATGATTCTCTTTACCTCTTGTAAAAAGCCCATATCCAACATGGTATCAAATTCATCCAATACGACTTTAGAGAAATCATTTAATTTCAATGCCCTGCGGTTGATCATGTCATTGATTCTCCCTGGGGTTCCAATGATGACATGATTAAGCCTTCTAAGTTTATCAATGTCTTTATTTACGTTTGTCCCACCAATAAAATAATTGCTAAAAATTTTAAGTCCCTTACACAGACTTTTGAATTCTTGTTCAACCTGTTGTGCTAATTCTCTGGTAGGAATTAAGACAATGGTCTTATTTTTTTTTTTATTATTGATAAGTCGGTTGATAATGGGAATCAAAAAGGCTCCAGTTTTTCCTGTTCCTGTATTGGCTATACCGATTACATTTTTTCCTTGAGAAACTAATTCAAAAGTCTTATCTTGAATTTCAGTAGTATTTTCAAAACCTTTTTTTTTAATTCTAGATTTTAGTTGTGGATTAATATCCAATTCCTCAAATCTTCTGGTTTGAATATCCATTTTTTCTTCTTCCAGTTTAATAGTTTTATTCACCATCATGCTGGGGTCTATATCAGATTTTTGAAATCTACCTCCAGATCTACCTCTAGGTTTTGAATTTCTTCTACTGCATCTGTTTGTGAATTTTTTCCGTCCTCTGGTCCTTGAACTTTCTTTGCCGTATTGACTTGAAGGTTTATTTTTTTTGGATTGTGAATTGCTATTATCTTTTGAATTGAACTCAGTAGCCCGTTCCCTTTGCACCTTTCTATTTTTTCTAAGGGAATAATCTTTTCTTTTTTTTCCTCTCATATTTAAGCTTGAAATTATATTCTTGTTGGCTTTTCTGAAACCAAAAAAGGAAAGATGAATGAAGACAGCCAACCCTTCTCAATATTGAGAAAGCGCAAATTTAGTATTTAAAAACGGATCAAAGCGAGGTTAATCATTTTAAAATTCCAATTTATAATCCAGACAAATTAATAAGTTCAAAAGCAATTAGGAGTTAGGCAATATTTTTTTTTGTTCATTAAGTAAAGATTCTACTTTATTAGCTAAGTCTTCAAGGTTTTTGAACCAAGTAAGTACATTCCCATTTTCATCTACTGTCACAATTAGTTCTTTTCCCCCAGGATTTTTAGTCAAACTCAAATCCCATACCCATTTTTCATGTCCAGAAAGTGAAATGAAATCTCGTACCGCATTATCGAAATTAGATTTTTCAATTTTATATCTCAAAATCTGGTTATCAAAGCTGGCGGAATAAAGAGAATTATTTTCCTCATCAAAATATAATTTGGTAATTCCAGATCGGTGAAGCACAAGCGTGCCAAGGTATTCCAGTGGTGTTCTACCATCAATAGTACCATTATTAATGTAAGTAAATATTTTTCCAGATTCTGTTCCAATGAACAAAAACTCCTTTGAAAAATTAAATGTCAGAATTTCTTCATTGGCTAGATAATCAAATTGAAGTGGCAGTGAAATTATGTTTTCGCCATTATAAAGGAAAACTTCATTATTAGAGGCAAAAAACAATTGATCGCCATTAAAATCCACACCTTTAATTTTAAAACTAACTTTTTGGATATTAGATGAATTTTCGGAGTCATCTAGAAAAACAACTTCTTTATCTGTAAATACGATTATATCGTTGGAACTGGAATTGATTTGAATATCTACAATTGGGTTTTTAGAACTAAATAACAATGTTTCTTTATCCTTTTCAAAATCTTGAGAAAGGTCAACTCTAAATACATCTCCCTCAAAGGTTCCAATTAAAATATTATTCGGGTTAATAAACCTTATTTTTCTAATTCTCTCATTAATAGGTATTTCCAGATTGGACTTGTTAATTGTATTTAAAATGTTTAAAGTACCATCGTCCCCACCAAAAGCTAAAATAGATCCACCGTAGGAATCGATACTCCTTATTGCTGTGTTCTTTCTCATCCTGTAAAGCATCATTGAAGTCTCATTGTAGCTATTTTTCCCCTCTAGTACCCTCAATGCAGTTTGAAGAATCATATAGGTTCCCTCTGTATCCTCTGATGTTCCATATATATCTTTTTGTATTTGAAAATGTTCTTTATATTTATTTAGGGCTTCGTCTATTGCTTCAAAAACTTTATTTTGATAAAGTTCGTCACTGGCATTTTCATATTCAACCAAACGTTCCATCTTTCTAACAATTGGATAAAACTCGGATTCAATTTGTGCTATTTTTCTTCTATTTTCTGATTCTTCTCTAGCTTTATCAGCATTTTTTTTCTCATTAAGCGCATGCTCTCTTTCAGTGTCGGCCACAAGTTTTTGTTTTTGCGCAATTTCAGCTTGTTGATTAGCTTTTTTATTGGCAATCAACGCTCTTGTTCTTGCTTTTTCTGCCTTTTTTTGAGCTTCTAAAGCAAGAATTTTGTCATATTCCGCATTTTCTTGAGCTATAACAGCTACTATTCTCAGGCTGTCAGATTTTTCCCTTTCCAGTCCAGCTTTTTCTCTTTGTTTGATGGCCTCCCTTGCATTCAAATCGGCTATCTCTTTTGATTCAATTGCCCTTCTTTCGGCAAAATAAGAACGAATGGCTAAGGCAGAGGCAATTAAGATCAAAACTGACATGACCGATACAACCAAGCGTGTTGTTTTTCTCTTTCGCCTGAGCCGATTTTCCTCACGTTCACGATTTTCCTCATGAAAACGAATACTTTTATAAATAAAGTCAACAGTATTCTTAAAATTAAATCGATACTTTTTGGCCCAATTGGAGTTATGGAATTTATTTTCAACCCACTCTTTTGCCAATTCTAATTCGGGGGTAAAGAGTAAACTTGCTTTTCCAGAATTAAAGTTCTCTGTTATTTCAGAGAAAGTTTTAAATGATTTAAAACTTTCTTCTTCCTCATCTTGCCATGTAATCTCCCGTTCCCAATTTCTTTGTAATAAATATTTATTATTTATTATATCATCCAGATCTAAGGTTTTCTTATTGTTTTTTTCTACACCGGTAATTGCCCTTGGGATAATTTCAAATGACTGATTAACTTTTGATTTGAAAATAAAAATAACATCAGAAATTTCTTTTACAGATAAGGCTGTTACCTTAGAAATACTCATAATTTGAGCGTACCTACTGTCTTGATCAATATCAAAAGTGTAAAGTGCTTTACAGATTTTTTCAAAATGGTTTTTTTGTACTTCTGAAAGTTCTTGGTAACTTCCCTCAAAAGCAAACTTTAAGCAATTTTCTACTCCTCCTAAAGATTCAATATCCACAGGTTCAACTTTCTGATTTGAATTCACATTTTTTGTTATTCTTATTTGTTGAAACAAAAACTGCATATTCGGTAAAAATGTAGGGTCAGCTAAAACAATATCAACGATGGATTTAAAAGCTTTATTAGAAAAACTAATACCCTTATCCAGAAAATTATTTTCAATAATTTCTTTGATTCCCGCTTTGGAAAAGTTGGGAACAGCGTATTGAGATTTACTAATTATTTCTTGAAGCTTTGCATATTGAGATAAGTATGAAACATAATCTGATTGAATTACAATAGCAAAATAAATGGCAGTTTCTTTTATTTTTGTGGTCCTAGCTAAAATATTGATTAATAAATCATCTTGTTCACTTTTTTCATGGTCAAAATACCGATTGAATTTGAATAAATCTTCAAGTTGATCAATAACAATTAGCAGATTTTTCTTGTTGTTAACTTCAGATTTCGTGTAAATTTGAACAAGACCCAAGCTTCCTAGGTCTTTAAGAGTTTGATGATAATCACTAAAATCCTCTGTATTGGATTTCCCATCAAGAGTAAGTCCGCCCGTTGAGGTTAGTGAATATGCCATGTTTTCGATAGGGGAGATACCTGGTCTAAATTTACAAACCGACCATTGTTTTCCAGCTTGTGCTAAGAATCCTTCTTCAAGACGAGGTATAAGCCCTGCATTGATTAAGGAAGATTTTCCAGTGCCAGGAGCCCCAATTACAGTTACTAATTTATCTTTCTGTAGAATTTGAAGAAGTCCTTCTACTTCCTTTTCCCTCCCATAAAAAATATCTGCTTCTTCTTTTCTGTAAGGTCTTAATCCAACCATTTTTTCACTTTCCATAATTTCGTAATAGTCAAATTTATCAAATAAAACGAGTAATATCAATTATTGAAAACCAAATGTTATATTTGGTTTTCATATTTTTCTGGTGTATAGATTTTATCAAACGTTCGATTTAAATTCAGAAATTGAAAAGGAACTTTTAAGAGCGTCGTATTTAGCGCAAATTATGATCGACGAGTTTGACCTTTTTATGATTTCTAAACATTTATTTAAAGCGTTGAATCAAGACATAAATATAGAGATAGTAATTATTTCAAACACTCCAAAAAAATCTATGAAATTGGTTAACCTCTGTAAAAGACTTATAGATCTAGAGGCATCTATTTACTGGGCAATGGATGATTCATTGTTTACTAATGAAGACTATTTTGCAATATTTGATAAGGAGTATTTAATCTGTGGTTCCAAACAATCAATTTACGAAAATCCAGAAACATTATTGCGTTCCAAAAATGATTTTTTTAATGGCTTAGCCCAAAGTTCGCAAAGGATAAATCTCCTTTCTGGAAACATTGAAATTGAATTTAACGTAGACAAGAGTATTGTTTTTGCCCAAGAGTATATTACATTGAAGTGGGAGACCAAAAATACACATGAAATAATTATATATCCTCATGGGTGGGAAGTTGAAGCACAAGGTTTTAAAACCATTAAAATTAACGAAGACACAAAATTCACTTTAGAAGGAAAAAATAAAGATAAATCCTTAAGGAAAAGTGTTTTCGTAAGGGTTTTAAAGGAAAATGAAATCGATTTTAATGTGGATGTATACGACTCAATACTTAAGGATTTTATTGCAATTGAACCAACCTTAACTGAGCAAGGACTCTATGCTGCCTTTTTAAATCAGAGAATAAAATTGACTTGGAATATTCCGATGATAGGTAAGTTGTCTGAGTCAAAATTGGGAAAATTAACTCTTAAAGGTAGTCATGAGTTTATTTTAAATCAAAACGAAACTTTCCTGTTCACTTTCAAATCGATTAATAAAACCCAAACAAAAAAAATTAGCTTCAAATGTTTTTATGATGAAAGTTTTTTCGAAGAGGATTTGGAAGAGGGTTTAAAAACAGAAAAACTCGCGCAAAAACAAGCCTTAAATCGCCAAAAATGGGCATCATATTTAATAAGAATAGGTGTGAAATTATTTAATATATTTAAAAAAAAAAAATAATTGAAACGGACCAGTCATAAAATAGGGTTGATGAGTAGATTTTTGATCTTTTGCTCTGGGGCTAGTTTGGAGCTATTGGAAAAGTGCCCTCGATTTGAAAATACCAAATATGTCTGTATCGGCCTAACTGTTTTTTTTACAGCTGTTCTGGCTACAATTTCCTCCTTTTTTGCTTTTTCTTTGATTTTTGATCAGACTTCAATAATTGTTTTTTTCTCCCTACTGTGGGGTGCTATTATTTTTAATCTAGACCGATATATCGTCTCTACAATGCGACACAGTGACAGTAGATTTGAGGAAATAATTAAGGTAGCTCCAAGATTAATTATTGCATTTTTAATTGCAGTTATCATTTCAAAACCTCTAGAGATTCAAATTTTTAAAAATGAAATTCAATCTTATTTGATGGTTCAGAGTACCCAAAAAATAGCAGACGTAGATTTGAAATATTCCTCCCGTTTTAATGAATTGGATGAAAAAAAATCTTTAATTGATTCACAATACAACGCTCTGCTAATGCTTCGGGAAAAATACTATGAAGATTACAAATGTGAATGTGATGGAACCTGTGGAACCCAAAAAATAGGAAGAGGTATTGAATGTTTGAGTAAAAAAGATAAGTATGAACAATTTATCAAAGAACTTTCCTTAGAAAAAGTAAGACGAGATTCTAGTTTAGTGAATATTGCAAAACTTGAGCATGGATTAAAAATAAAAATTAAACATGAGTCAGGAGTATTGGAAGCCTCTTCAAGCTCAGGCCTTATTGATAAAATAAGAGCCTTGAATAAAATTGACAAATTTTCCTCGATGTTCATCATTTTAATTTTTGTGATGATTGAAACGGCACCAATTTTTACTAAGCTTTTATCTTCAAAAGGGCCTTATGATAACCTTATACTTGAACTAGAAAGTGCTTTTGAGACAAATTACCTCAAGGCTCTTGATAATTTTGATCACGAAAGACAAAAAAATAAAAAGCTAAAAGAAATGTCCTCTCGATTGGAATTAAAATCAAAGGAGAGTGAGATTAAGAACATTACAAAACAAGAGGCAAGAGATCGCTATGATAAGATTAGAGCTGAACTTGAAAAGAAAACATTTGAAAATTGATTGATGAAAAATAGTTCATTATTTATTCTAGTTTTTAGTCTGATTTTTTTGATAGGATGTTCCGCAATAAAAGATCTTATATCGGGTGGTGAAGTTCCTGATGTCAGCAGTTATGATACTGACTCTGCAAAAGATCAGGTTTTAAGTAGTGTTACCGCCTCAGTTTCATATGGTTACGCGTCTTCTGAAAATGGAGCCGCTATTCAAGGAAATAATCTTGAATCAGAATCTCTTTCACAAATTGATAGTTTAAAAGAAAAGCTACTTACCGATGGAAGTGTTAAAATCAACCCTGCAGAAGCTTATCTGATCGATTATCTACGCCCAAAACAAAATCCAGATACTCTTTTTCTCGCTAATTTATATTTTGAAACAGGAAAAAAAGGAATTCCTATTACCTTCCAGTATCAGGTAAAAAAAGATGATCAAATTTTCTTTGAATTTGAAAATCAAAAATCTAGAAAAATAAAAAAAATTGAAATTATAGAAGGAGGAGAGTCTCGATTCAATCATACTAACCTCAAGAAAAAAAAAATTATTAAAGGCAGTTTGACTATTCAATCCGATAATATGATGACCATAAATGTATTAAAGAATGGTTTTTTCAAATCAGTGGTTAAAATGAAAATCAGAAAGCTGTCAAAACCCCAATCCTACAGTATAGAAATGGTAAAAGATACTTTAATTGAAACCAGAATAGTTATTGAGGAGGTAGTTGACACATTATTTGCCAAAGTTGAAGATAAAAAATACAGTCTAAGTCCTCGCTTGGACATTACCCACACTAGTAGAATAGATTTTCCGATCGAGGTAAAAAAAGTTGAAAACCTTATTGGATGGGGATATTGGCTCGGTCTAAATCGAGAAGATTTGGAAAAATATAAAACCTTGGCCGAAGCTGATGAAGAATCCGAACCATTAATCAGTTTTATAAAATCTGAATTAAATATCAATCAAGAAAACATCTACCTCCCTCAATCAGAAAATCCTGATGTTTATTTTAATTTAAGAAAATTAGTAACTGATACTCCAAGCCTTAATACCCAATCAAATTATGGTTATTTCATTTCAGAGCCCTCTTCACAAGCACAGAAAGCAAAAATTTATTTAGCTAATAAATCCAAACTATACGAACACAATATTTCTCTTCTCGTTGTAGCAGTTAATTTGGAACACTCTCAAAAAGAGATTGAAAAAGAATTCTACACTGAAATTCCTAGTTTAAAATTAACCTTGATCCCTTGAAAAAATTTATTAAGCTTTTTGTTCTTAGTTTGGTTTTGACCTCATTTATTTCTTGCAGGGAGGTAATGAAACTTAGAAATAGTGCTCGAAAGACCAAGGGTCAAATGCGGATGTTGGATCGCAGTTTGAATCGCTCAAAAAAACAACTTGGATTAGACAGTAAAAAAGAAGAAATTACCGAAGACACTATTGACCCAGGATATGCACCCATGGAGCAAAAGAATATGCTTAATTCCTACGGATATCTTTATGATGCACTGAATGGTGACAATCAAGAGGTGACCAGTTCTAATTTTTATTGGGATCAAGAGAAAGAAGTATATTATGTAAAGGATAAGAAATACCGTAAAATTCTTCCTGACAAGGAGGTTTTTGGATGGCATCCCTATTGGATGGGAAATACATGGGAGAATTACCCTTTTGAGTTATTGTCAACCCTATCATTTTTTTCATATAAGGTTGATCCATTAAATGGATCATATTCTAATCCAGAACAAATTAAAGAATGGAGAAAAACTGCATTGATTGACTCAGCAAAATTAAAGAATACAAAGATTTTAATTACTGTGTCCAGTCACGGTAGAAGCAATAATAATGAGTTCTTAGGTGATAGGGGAAAATGGTCAGTTTTGATTGATAGTGTAACTAGATTGATTAAAGATCGAGATGCTGATGGGATTGATTTAAATTTTGAGCAACTTCCTTACATGAAGCGTGAGAGATTTAATCTATTTGTAAAACAGCTTAGAGAACAATTAGACAATAAAATCAATGGGAAATCCCCTATAATATCTATAACACTTCCTGCAGTTGATAGCCGTGAGATTTTTGATATTCAAGAACTGCAAAAATATGCAGATTTAATGGTTATTATGGGCTATGATTATAACACTGGCAACCAAGTTCAAGGGGCAGTTGCACCATTGCGTTCTGTTGAAGGAATCAATATCAGTTTAAGTAATACAGTTGAGTTTTATCTTAAAAATGGAATCGATCCTGCAAAAACTGTTTTGGCCTTACCTTTTTATGGGAGTATGTGGACAGGAAATGTGGACAAAAATGGAGATGTAGAATCGAAATTTGAGCGGAAAGTTACTTACAGAGAAATTATGAATTTGTTCTCGAAAGAAGAATCGGTAAATTCAAACACATCTCCTTTCTTGGACAAAAAGAGTATGACAAACTATTACAATTTGACATACCCAGATAATACCACTAAAGAGATATGGTATGATGATGATTTTACATTGGGTAAAAAGTTTGATTACGCAATTAGTAAAGAGTTAAAAGGGATTGGAATTTGGGCTTTAGGTTACGATAACGGTCATGAAGAAATATGGGATGTTATTGATGATCGATTCGCAAGTAAAGAAAAAATTGTCACCAACCCCATCACTGATCAGTCGGGTTATGCAGTTCAATTTTCGAGATTTATACTCAAGAAAAAAGAAATAGTCATAACTGCTGCTCTATTTTTCTTTTTTTCTGTGGTAATTGGTTTTTTGATTACCCTGAGTGATTGGAAGGTAAGAGATTCTATAGCGAGGAATCAGTTTCATCGAACTATATTTATCGCATTGGTATTTACTTTTTTGACCCCTTTGGTTTATCTTGTAAATGAGTTGATTTTTTTGAAATCAAGCTGGGTTTATTATTTGGTTTTCCTTATGGGAAATCTAACTTTTTATCTATCCTCATTTATCAAACTAAAAACATATAAAAAACCATAGATAATGAAAGATATATTGATAAAAGAATTTTTTTGGTTAATCATAGGGTCCCTTCTATCATTGATTTTATCATTTATTTTTTTAGGTCTACTTGAACTCACCTCTGCTAACTTGGAAATGAATGAGGTTGAAAAAGTTTTTTCCGTCCAGCTATACATAATAGGATGTTTTGTGTCGCTAATCTCTATATATATTGTAAGAGTTGTTGTAAATGCAACTAAAAAATATATTATAAAATGATTCATAATTTAGTTTCCTCAATAGGCTTTCGCCTAGATGAGTTTATAAAAAATAAACTTTCAACAGCCGAAGACACTGTTGTCATTTCAAGTTTGGTTGATATTAATGGTAATGTGAATCAAGAAATTGAAAATAAAATTTCAATTTTTGTGATGAATATTGAAGAAGAAAAAATAATTAAAAATTCGCATCAATCTTCATCACCGGGCACTCCTCCTCCTATAACGGTAAATATATATCTTATGTTTACAGCATACTTTCCTAATTTTAATTACATAGAATCATTAAGGTATATTTCTATAGTCATCGAATTTTTTCAGGATAATAATTTATTTACGACTTCAAATACACCTTTTCTCTCAAATGATATTGATAAAATTTACGCTG
>CENX01049790.1_pt1 | contig 10988 bp, 8 predicted proteins | sample 361321 | NCBI WGS metagenome assembly CENX01 (sample SAMEA2619678, study PRJEB7988) | marine metagenome | isolation source: saline water (ENVO:00002010), including | reverse complement strand
TTTTTTTGGGAATTACTCAACCATTTTACCAAAACTTCTAAAATAAAAATGTATAAAAATTTTAAATTATTATATTTGTTTTTGAATTTACGAAATGTCAATTGTTTTTACTAACCATAACCAATTAATCAAAATAAATAATGAGTAAAAAGACAACTTTAAATAAGCCAACAAAATGTAACTTTTTTATGTCTGCCCTAACGACATCTATATTTTTAGTTTTGATAGCAGCACAACAACTTACAGCACAAAGTCAAGTTAGTGGAACAGTGAAAGATGATGATGGCTTACCTTTGCCAGGAGCAACAATAATTGAGGAAGGAACAGATAACGGAACCACAAGTGATTTTGATGGTAATTTTACTTTTACTTTAGAAAATGACGAATCAAGCATTGTGATTTCCTACATAGGCTACATTACAAAAACATTTTCAGTGGCAGATGGCTCTATCGTTGATGTTTCACTATCAATAGATAGCGGTTCACTAGATGAAGTAGTTGTAACAGGATTTGGAACCTCTCAACAGAAAAAACTAATTACAGGATCTATTGCAACCATAAGCTCAGATTTAATTGAAAATAGAGGTCTTACGAGTGCTGGACTTGCTTTAGCAGGTACTACGCCAGGGGTTTTGGTAACTCAAAACAGTGGACAAGCTGGTAGAGACGATGTTCAGTTTAGAGTGAGGGGTTATGGGACTGTAAATGATGCAACTCCACTTATAATTATTGATGGTATTGAAGGTGATTTTAATACCCTTAACCCAAATGATATTGAATCAATATCTGTTTTAAAGGACGCATCTTCAGCAGCATTGTATGGAAATCGTGCTGCAAATGGAGTTATACTTGTAAAGACTAAGAGAGGAAGGAAAAATGAGTCTTTAAACATTACATATGATCTTCTTCTTGGGACTGCAGAAGCAACTATTGATTATCCCTTGGTATATAATCCAGCGGTTTTAGCTTCTAAGTACAATGAAGCTACTACAAATGCTGGATTACCTAACTTATTTCCCCCAGATGAGATTTCATTTCTTCAAGCGAATGTTGACTCGGGAATCCTCGGAAGGGACCTTCAGGATGTTTTTTTTCGAACAGGTAGTTTGGCGCAACATACAATCGGATTAGGCGGTGGTGGCGAAAAAACTAATTATAGATTTTCACTTGGAATACTTGATCAAGAAGCAATTATTCTTGGGAATGATTATAAAAGGTATAATGCCAGATTCAACCTTGATTCAGAAATTACGGATAATATACGATTTGGGGCAACATTATCAATGGTAAGAGGAGATGCGAATTCTGATAATAGAAATGAGAATGATTTGGGGGGTGCACTTAGAGCAACTATGGATTGGTATACACAATTTTCACCAATTTATAACACTGATGGTTCATATGCATTTGCCCCACCATCTATTCATCACGGACCATTCTCTGCAAGTAGAATGGCTCAATCTGACGCTACAAATTACAATACCATTAACAATAAATTTCTTGGGAACGCTTTTCTTGAAGTCGATGTAATAGAAGGCTTAACAATTAGAGCAGTGGGTGGAGTAAACTATTCTGGTTTAAATGATTATTTATTTTCAAAAAGTCTTCCAATTTATAATTGGATTGATCTAACAGATAGTTTTAACGTTGTTGCAAATAGAAGATCTGATAGATACAGTACTGAATTTCTAACATCTACTGGTTTCCTTACAGCGCAATACGAAAAATCATTTGACCAACATAACTTTAAAGCATTCCTTGTAACTCAAACTGAGGAAAATAGAGTGACATATTTCTCTGCGAGAAGAGATGGTCACCTGAGCGATGCTGTTCAAGTTCTCGATGCTGGTGACTCGGCAACATCTGTCAACGAAGGAACAGAGACAGGTTATTCTACAATAGCATATATCGGAAAAATTAGTTATAATTTTAATGAAAAAGTTTTGTTTGATTTTACCATAAGAAGAGATGGTAGTTCTCGTTTTGCTGAAAGCAATAAGTGGGGTACTTTCCCCTCACTCTCAGCAGGATATATCTTTTTTGATACAGATTCTTCAAATAATGCATTCGATTTCCTTAAATTAAGAGCTTCTTGGGGACAATTAGGAAATTCTCAGGTTGGTAATTTCGAATTCGCTAGAAAATTAGCATTAAATCAATATTATACATATGGAGGTGTTTCGGCCCCAGGTGTTGGTCAATCATCATTGGGGAACACTGAACTTACTTGGGAAACTTCAACCACAACTGATGTTGGGGTTGAGTTTAGTTTAAGAAATGGAATATATGGAGAATTCGATTATTACATAAGGGAAACTGAAGATGTATTATTTGACGCACCTGTAAATTCATTGACCGGTTTTGGAACTCAAACACAAAATGCAATTTCTATGGAAAATACCGGTGTTGAAATCTTGATTGGTTATAGAAAGCAACTTGGAGAATTTGCATTGAGTGGTGCTTTAAACTACTCAACTGCTTCAAGTGAAATAACTGGTATAAACCCTCAGGGATCTGCACCTCCAGAGAGAATTATTTATGGGGGTGATGTCGGATCTGAAAGGGTTTACCAAGTTGGAGAACAATATGGGTCCTTTTATGGGTACAAACTTTTCGAAACTGGAAACGGGATTATTCAAAATGCCTCAGAACTTGGGAATGGGACACCACAAAATCCAACTCAGCTTGGGGCTGCCACTGTAGGAGATTTAAGATATCAAGATCTGGATGGGGATGGAGTAATTACTCCAAATGATAGAACAGTTATAGGTTGTGAAACACCACGACAGTTTTACGGACTAACTTTAAATGTGGGTTACAAAGGTTTTGATTTAGGTGTAATTTTTCAAGGTGTTGCAGATTTTGACGTTAATGGTACCAGAAGACTTTGGAGGCCTTTCCTAGGTCAAAACACGACAATCGATACAAGATGGTTGAACGCATGGACTCCAAGCAATACAGATACCACTTTCCCCAAATTATTTGATTATGCATCGGGGTCAAATCCTGGTGCAGTAGGGACAAGTGAATTTTGGGTTCTTAATCGGGACTATTTAAGACTCAAAAACCTACAAATAGGTTATACAGTTCCATCTGAAAGTGTACCATTTATAAAATATCTTCGAGTTTATTTGAATGCAACTAATTTACTCACTTTTACGGATTTACCTGAATTAATTGATCCTGAAGGACTTAATGGAGACGCAGCTGCGAGAAACTTACCAAGCGAGGAAAATTCAGGTGGTGGAGACTTTTTCGCAGATGAAGCAACAGTTATGCCACAGCAAAAAACAGTTCAATTTGGGGTATCAATAAGAATTTAACGACTAACATAATTTATATGATAACTATGAAAAATAAAATGATGAAAAACTATTTTATATCTCTTCTAGCTCTTTTATTCACATTTATAGCTTGTGATGAAGAGGCTCTTAATTTAAATGATCCTGGTTCAGGGACAATGGAGGGATTTTTTACGGGTGAGGAAACACTTCTCATGGGAGTTGCTGGAGTATATGAGGCTATTAATCCGTCTGGAAATGATGTTTTTATGCCAGGAGCTCCAAGTGTTTGGGGCGAGTCTTTCTTTAAACAACTTCCAGAGATGGATTTCTTAACTGAATACGCCGCTGGTGGATGGTGGGGTGGTTACGATGCCGTTGCTAAAGGAAGTGTAACAGGACTTACAGGTGGTGCTGTTGCAGGAAGATGGAACAGAGGATATGCCGGTATGGCGAGGATAAATAATATGCTCGAGATTTTGCCAACAATTGAGGGTGTAAATGCTAATTCAGCTGCAGCTATTGAAGGAGAGCTTAGATTTTTGAGAGCCTGGCTATATTTTGAAATGTCCAAAGCTTATGGTGAACTTCCATTGTTGGTTGAGGTTTTATCCCCAGCTGAAATTCAGGAAATTTCTAGATCTCCCGTTAGTGCAGTATATAGTCAAATTGAGACCGACTTATTATGGGTAATTGAAAATGGCCCGGACGACCCCTTAAATGGTGATTTTGGCAGGCCTACAAAACTTACGGCAATGAGCTTACTCGGGAAGGCTTATTTGCAAAACGGTCAAAATTCAGATGCGGCAGCGATGCTTCAAAGAGTTATGGATTTAGAAGGTTCCAAGGTTGGATTACATCCAAATTTTCATGAAATAAAGAATGGTTTAGCTGAACAAAGTCCTGAAGTAATATTTTCGTTTCAAGCTACTAATGATTTAGAGGGACATACTGAATTTTACACGGCTGGAATTGGAGGGGCTATCCCTGGAGCCTACACTCATCATGGATGGCATGATCCTCGAATAGCTCAAGATTTTATTGATGAGTTTCCGATGTTGGATGGCTTCACCTTTGATCCAAGCAACCCGACTGAGAACAGAGATTCCAGACTTAGAGGGTCATTTAGGTTCGTGGGAGATAAAATTGCTGGTCACACACTCAGACAAGTAGATATGGTATTCGGCGGAACAAAAATATCAGAAATGAATAATGTTGCGGAAGCATTTACTAGAATGTTTGTCCCTGATGAGGGGATTGATCAAGGGACATGGGTATCACCAATTGATATAAATTTAATAAGGTATGCTGATGTACTTCTGTCTTATGCAGAAGCAAAAAATGAGTCTTCAGGACCTGACGCTTCAGTTTACTCGGCAGTCAATAAAGTAAGACAAAGGGCAGGTATCGGTGATGCACCTTCTGGTATGGGTGTAGACGAAATGAGAGAAGAAATACGATTTCAAAGAAAACTCGAATTTGCTTTTGAGGGAATGAGATATTGGGATTTGAAGCGATATGGTAATGACGTTGAGGTAATAAATAGCAATACTGTACAAGAATACAGTGGGGGGTTAAATTATAAAGGAGGTTATTGGCCTATTCCTCAATCGGCTGTTGATGCAAGCCCTAACATAAATCAAACGGCTGGGTACTAAAACTTGGTTGTGTAATCAAGTTTTAATTAAAATTTAAAGACATTTAAACCAGAATAGGGGTTAGAGCCCCTATTCTTTTTTTTATGATTGTAAGACTAATATTTTTTTGGTTAATCTTTTTTGTATCAATTAAATTATTTTCTCAGACTGCTTTTGATGATGCTACAATTGAATCTGGAATTGACCATATATATGATGTTTATCAGGGTTTGTTCGGGGGTGGAGTTTCTTCGTTAGATTTCAATAATGATGGTTTTGAAGACTTGTTTATTACAGGTGGAAATTCAAATGACAAACTTTATGAAAATATGGGTAATGGATCCTTTAATGATATAGCGATTAGTGCGGGAATCCAAAAAAAAGATAGAGTAATAACTACTGGTGTGACTACAGCTGATGTAAATAAAGACGGATTTGTAGACATTTTTGTAACGACTTTTGCTTCTGATCAGATAAATGCTATAATAGTTGTTGATGATGGAAAGATTCGCGGTATTACCAATAATTTACTTTATTTAAATAATGGAGATGGAACTTTTACTGAGAGCTCAAAAAGACTAAAATTAACTGAAAAAAATTTTTCTACATCAGCGTCGTTTGGAGATATAAATTCTGACGGTTACCCTGACCTTTTTGTTTCAAATTATTTTGAAAACTTTAATGGTAACTTAGGAAATTTAAATCATTTTTTAATCAACAATGACTACGAGCCGCAATTGGACGAACTATATATAAATGTTCGAGGAGAATACTTTAAAAATGTTTCTTACTTGCTAGATAAATGTGGAAAAGGTTATGGATTTGGTGGAGTATTTACTGATATAGACAAGGACAACGATTTAGACTTGTATTTGATTAATGATTTTGGTGAAATAAATAGGCCAAATCAAATGTTGATTAATAAATATCCTAAACTAGAATTCGAAAATAAAAGTGATGAATTAAGAGTATCGTTTGGTATGAAAGCTATGGGTATTGCAATTGGTGATTATAATAATGATACTATGCAGGATTTCCACATATCGAATATTTTTGCAGGTCCTTTTATTGTAAATAGAGGAGAAAATAAACCATTTCTGAATTTGTCCTCAAACATAGGGACTGGATTTAATACTTTACCAAACCTTGTTAACAGACCAACTACAGTTGTTAGCTGGGGTTCAATTTTTTTTGATTACGACAATGATACTGACCTTGACCTTTTTAACGCAAACGGTCCAGTTAACCCACCAATTGAATTAATCCCTAACGTTTTGTTTCAGAATAGAGGGAGAATTTATGAAATTAACAAAAACTCTGGGGTTATGGATTTTGGAATCGGTAGAGGAGCTATATCATTTGATTATGACAACGACGGAGATTTAGATTTATTTGTTGTTAATCAACGTCCTGTTTATGATATGAAATATAGGGGTGGAGTAGTAAAATCAAAGCTATATAAAAATAATTCAGATCAAAATAATTGGCTCAAAGTAAAATTGGCAGGAAATCAGGCCACAACTAGAGGACTGGGATCCCGCATTACAATTTATTCAGCTGATTTAAAAATGATTAGAGAGGTTGATGGTGGATCAAGCCATGCATCACAAAATAGTTCTATTATCCATTTTGGATTAGGTCAAAATGAATACATTGATTCCCTAATAGTTTCTTGGCCTGGGGGTAAAGTACAACGTTTAAAAAACATTAAAGTGAATAAACTAATACAAATAGAAGAAGAATTAAATGAAGATAGCTCTCTCTTTCAAAAACTAATTAACTATTTAAATACTTTCTGACAAAATGAAAAATCCAATCTTAATCACACTGATATTTACATTAATGGCATGTGAAAATAAGCCAAAACAGGTTTATTATTCAGCGATAAAAAAAATTATACCTACACCTAAGGAAATTGAATACATTTCAAATAGTAAGTCTTTAAAGCTACCTAAAAATATAAAGGTATATTGTTCTAGCGGAGATTTAAGACCTATAGCAAATACTTTTATAGAACATGTTAATAATTTGGGTCTGGATAATAAACTGTCGTTTGATAATATTGATAATGCTAGTATAATAATGATAATTGACCAGTCGTTAAAACCAGAGGAGCACAAAATCAATATTGAAGAAAAAGTTGTGATAATTGGAGGATCATACAAGGCTATAGCAGCAGGTATGATTTCCTTATTACATATTTTAGAAGGAAATGAGAATGAACTTATTTTACCAATTATCAAAATAAGGGATTACCCTGATGCATCTTATCGTGGATTGATGATCGATTTAGCTCGAAAATGGCACAAATTAGAAACTTTAAAAAAGCTTATCGATATGTCAGCCTATTACAAGTTGAATTACATACAATTGCATTTGACTGACGATCAATCTTTCACTTTCCCATCCTCGAAATACCCCAAATTAGCTACAAAGGGCAGACATTATTCTAAAGTTCAGTTAATAGAGCTTGTAAATTACGCTGATCAGAGAGGAATTACTCTAATACCTGAGATAGATATTCCAGGTCACTCACAAAAATTCATTGAAGCTTACCCAGAGATTTTCTCACCTAAGTTAAAAGATTGGGGTAAAAATATGTGGGGCGGTGAAGCGATAAATAATGTCATCAATATTGGGAATGAAGAAGTTTATGTCGCCTTAGATCATATATTGGAAGAAGTCATAGAAATTTTCCATTCGTCACCATATATACACATAGGAGCAGATGAAGCTAATCTAAATAATCTTGTAGGGGATCCAAAATCTGATGAGATGATGAAAAAAGAAAAGTTAGCGGATGATGTTCATGAACTTTACAGATACTTTATTGTTAGAATGAACAACATGATTAAAAATAAAAACAAAACCATGTGTGTATGGGAAGGATTTAAACCTCATGGCAAAGTGGAAATACCAAAAGATATACTAGTTTTTGAGTTTGAATCACTTTACAATCTTCCAAATAACCTAGTTAAAGACGGATACACTCTAGTAAATACCTCCTGGGTTCCTTTGTATGTAGTAGGAACAGGTGTAGAAGGAGGATGGATACCAAGGAAATGGGAACCAAAAAAAATTTACTCATGGAACATGTGGCAATGGGAAAATTTTTATCACAAATCTCCTGCATCTAAAAATCCTATACAATTAAGTAAAACAAAAAAAGTAATTGGGGCACAAATGTGTGCTTGGGAGCAAGTCGATGAAGGAGAAATACCAAGTCTTAGGAGGAGAATTCCACCTTTTGTAGAAAGGATTTGGAATACAGATTACAAATTATCCTTTCAAGAATTTTATAACAATCTAGATAAATCAGACAGTAGACTATCCAAAATTGTCAATAATGAAGAACAAGACAGTTTATTGATTGGTTATAATATTATTGATGATGGAAATGGATTACCCATCAGAGCTGAACACTAAAAAAAAGCAAAAATTTCCTTGGTAAGGAATATGTAGCGAGTTCAAAACTCAACGCAAAATTATTGTAAATAAATAAGTTAGGAGTGGTTTTGAATTTCCTTTTTTTAAGAGTTTTTAGGAACTTTCCTACTGGTCAAGATACTTTATAATAGAAACAAATAGTTGAATTATATCATTAATTTCTTTTTCAATGCTCTTTATATCGTCAGGTTTTATTCTGGAGTAGTGATAAGCATTTGTGTTAAGATTTTAAATCAGCTTATCTTTGAATATAAAAACAATTTTTTCTCCATCAAACAGAATTTTAGAAATAGCTTTTCTTTTGGCTAGTTTTACGAGCTCTAGTTGCACGGCAGGACTCAAATTTTTGATTATTTCTGCTTCTTTTTCACTTTTTCTAGCTTGACAATCAAACTTAAAAATTTTATTAAATTCTAGATATTCAAGATTTAATTCTTTGCTATTAAAGTTGCTAAAAAAACGACTTATAATCTCAGGAGTCAACAAAAAACTTTCGTTTAGTTTTTTATCTCATCATCAAACGATGAGTATGTTTTTTAACATCGTTCCTTAGACGAACTAGTGAATCATATGAATATATAATAACTATAAAGATTAATACAGAAAAGCCTAGAAATATTTGTATAAGTTCCATAAGAAAGTTTTGTGGTTAAAGTATTAAGGTTTCTTTTGATTTATATTAATTTGGAATTAGTTTTTTCAGCTTTGATATTTTAATAAAATTATTTTTTAATATTAAATTTTGTATTAATCCTGACAACTCTTCAATTGGTATTTTTTGATTTTGAAGTTTGTTAAACTCTTTTTGGAATTGAATAGTTTTACTCATTCCAGAATAGTCCTCCGATAACATTGTTTCTTTAAAAGTGTCCTGTTTGACTAATCCACGAATTATTTTGGGACAATTATCATTTAAGGTTGAGTTCAGTTCACTGTAGATTCTGTATTCACTAAAATCTTCTTCCATAAAAATCGTTTCATTATCGTCTTGATATTGAAAATCCATTAAATACGAATGTTCAAAAGAGTAAATAAAAAAAGGATAACTTGCACCCGGATAATAATAATATTTAAGAATACTATTCCCTCCGCTATTGATAGCTATGGAACTACCAATACGTTGATCAACATGAACTAATTCTCCTGCTCTGTTAAAAAAGAAAGCCAACCCCTCATCAGCTTCAAAATATTCACCTTTATATTTAAAAAAAAATTGTTCTCCCTCGTCTTCAATGGCGAACTCATCAGGGTTTACTAAATATTTATCCCCATTTTTATTTTTAAACAATTCATAGCGAACATAGTCGAGTTTACTTTTTTCAATCTCACTATATAAATCTCTTATTTTTTGAATTTCTTCTTTCTCATTATCAGGTTTATAAAGAATATTTTCAAAATTCAATACGCACGAAGAAGTGAATGTTTTATGGGGTTTATTAATATTATTAATTGTAAGATATTCTAGGTCAGGGTTAATTAAATTTGATAAAACCAATGATGTTTTTATGTAATTATATTTTTCTATAACATTACACTCTACGCTTTCATCTCTTCCTATATAATCATTTATTATTTCATCATTCAGGCATCTAATTGGTATTTTTGCACTATCAAAAATCATAAAACTATAGAATAGAAAAGCTAGAATGGCCATGAAGTTGAAATTCATTTTAATGAAATTGAATTATGGTCTATTAAATATATATAATTTATTTACAATAATTTAATTTTAATTCGGCATCCAAAGTATAACAATGTTTTAAAGATACCCCCTTAAAGCATTGGCTCAACTGCCTAATGGATCAACCATTTTCTGGAAGATAAATAGGGTACTGGTTAAAATCACTTTCTGTGTTTTAGAAAAATCTTTGACACTTCCTTTTCGATGGTGTTGATAAACAACTTTAATTCTTCGATTTTCTTTTACTTCATTGTCATTTTTGGAGTGTAAATCTAAAGTAGCTATGGGAATAAAATAAATTCTTTGTATTTTACAATACAGATAATAATTTAGACAAAATTAAAATGAATAAAAAAGGCATTCAATTAACAAAAATTGAAAAAGGAACCTTTCTCAAAGGTTCTATTGGAGCTGACACAGATATAAGAATCGACGGAGTAGTGGAAGGAGAATTGAAAACTTCTCAAAAAATATTTATTGGAGAAACAGGAACATTTAAAGGACAAGCAATTGCAAAAAATATTGATTTGTGTGGAAAACTTGATGGCGAAATTCATGTAGAAAAAAAACTTTTTTTAAAAGAAACCGCTATTTTAACAGGAGATATTAGAGTAGGTTCGATTGAAATTGAAGAAGGAGCCTATTTTAAGGGGAAATGCAATGTAATCAAAACCGTAGGCACCTCAAGTATCTCATCGAAAATGAAAAGTTTAGACCCTAAAGTCAATGATTTAGCAACTTCTGAAAGCGAAGAAATTATTCAAGAGTCAATAGCCTAAAAACCATATTGTTTACTTTTGTGTCTGGAAATTTAAAATTAATTTTTTCTTATTCTGTTTCATTGAGTGTAGACCTGTAGTGTCTATCTGCTCGACAAATTTCTTTTCTATGAGAATTGAAAATCGTTTTTTTTCATTTTTTAGTTTAAAGTAACTCAATGAG
>CENX01021836.1_pt1 | contig 11009 bp, 11 predicted proteins | sample 361321 | NCBI WGS metagenome assembly CENX01 (sample SAMEA2619678, study PRJEB7988) | marine metagenome | isolation source: saline water (ENVO:00002010), including | reverse complement strand
TCAACCCTACCCCCGCTGCTTTCAATTGATAAGTTGAAAATTTGGTTGAGAAAAATGTTTTAGATTAATATTTTATTTAATGGAATTCTTTCAATCACTACAACCCTTTATAGGAATTTTAATAGGATATCTTTTATTTTTCGCTATTAATCATTATTATGTTAAGGATTTAAAAAAGACGTTAAAAATTTATCTTTTAGTTATGCTTCCACTTTTAGCTATTTTTGTTCTTTTATGGGAGTTTGGATTTTTACCTTAACAGCAGACATCGCTTTGCGATGATCTGCATATTGTTGTCTCAAAATGTTGTCTCATTTGGGTATAAAGTATATTATTTGGTATTAAATAATATTAGTGGAAACAAAAAAACCCCTGACGATAAATCAAGGGTTTTAGTCTGTGGGCGTTGAGAGATTCGAACTCCCGACTTCCTCCTTGTAAGGGAGGCACTCTGACCAACTGAGTTAAACGCCCAGGATACATTGAAAATATATATAGAAATTATTTTTTTACAGCAGACTTTTTTGGCTTTTTCATTAAACCATTCAAAGCAACCTTAGCAACATCTGTCATTTCTTTTGCAAAATGAAACTTCAAATCTTTTTTAATATGATCTGGAATGTCTTCTAGATCTTTTCTATTGTGCTCGGGTAATAGTATTTCTTTTATTCCAGATCTATGAGCGGCTGTAACTTTTTCTTTCACGCCACCAATCGGAAGCACGCTTCCTCTGAGTGTAATTTCACCAGTCATTGCAAGTTTGCTTTTCACTGGGATACCTGACAAGAGTGAAAGTATGGATGTGAACATTCCAACGCCAGCTGATGGACCATCCTTTGGTATCGCACCTGCTGGGACATGAACATGTATGTCCGTTTTTTCATTAAAATCATTATCAATGCCAAAGTTTGCCGAATTTGAACGAACAAAAGTGAGCGCAGCTGAAGCAGATTCTTTCATTACATCGCCTAGTTGTCCAGTTAAGGTAAGATTGCCCTTACCATTCATTTTTGAGGATTCCACAAATAAAATATCACCGCCAGCTGCTGTCCAAGCTAAGCCAGTTACTACACCTGGCTTTGTTTGGCCCTCTGCTAAGTCAGAAAAGAATCTAGGTGCTCCAAGATAAGTATTTACTTTTCTCTTGTTAATATTTATTTTTTTTGATTTTTTCTCGATTTTATCTCTTGCAACTTTTCTAAAAACATTTGCTATTTCTCTTTCAAGATTTCTTACTCCAGCTTCTCTTGTATATGAAGATATAAGCTCTTTAATACCGGTATCGTCAATTTTCACATCTGTTTTGGTCAATGCATTTTCATCCATTTGTTTTGGCACAAGATGTTTTTTTGCTATTTGGACTTTTTCGTCCTCTATATATCCAGAGAAATTAAGTATCTCCATTCTATCTTTTAAAGCAGGTGGTATGGGATCTTGATAATTAGCCGTTGCAATAAACATAACTTTGCTTAGATCAAAATCAACTTCTAGATAATGATCTGCAAATGTATTATTTTGTTCAGGATCTAATACTTCTAGTAAAGCTGATGAAGGGTCACCTCTAAAATCCATCCCTAGCTTATCAATCTCATCTAACATAAAGACTGGGTTGTTAGTACCTGCTTTTTTTAATGATTGAATAATTCTACCCGGCAAAGCACCGATATAAGTTCTTCTGTGCCCTCTGATCTCTGCTTCATCTCTGACACCACCAAGAGATATTCTTACGAATTCTCTTCCCATGGATTTGGCAATTGATTTACCTAAAGAAGTTTTACCTACTCCCGGTGGACCAGCAAAACATAAGATGGGACCTCTTATAGCTCCTTTTGGGTCTTTTTTCATTTTCAAAGCTCTTACAGCAAGATACTCTAAAATGCGCTCCTTTACTTTTTTAAGACCGTAGTGGTCTTCATCTAATATAGCTTTTGATTCTGAGATGTTTATTGAATCTTCAGATGTTTTTGACCAAGGTAATTCGGTCAGCCAATCTAAATAAGTTCTAGAAACAGTATATTCTGGTGATTGTGTGGGTATTTTAGTTAGTCTATCTAACTCTTTTAAAGCAACTTTTTCGGCGTCTTCTGGCATTTTAGCTTTTTTAATAGCATCTTTTATTTCTGTATTTTCAACTTGTGATTCATCTTCGCCAAGCTCTTTTTTGATAGCCTTCATTTGCTCTCTTAAATAATATTCTCTTTGAGATTTAGCTATTTCATCATGAACCTCGGTTTGAATTTCTTCGCCAAGCTTAATTCTCTGAATTTCCTTAGATAAAATTTTTATAGATTCATCTACTCTTTTTTTAATATCTAGTTCTTCTAAAATTTTTTGTTTTTCAGGGTTTGTAACGGTTAATAATGATACAGCCCGATCAGCTAATCTTGCTGGCTTTTGAATGTTTGATAACATACCTGTATGCTCTTCACTTAAGTTTGGAGCAACTTGTATCAATTCAGAAAAAACCTGTCTTAAATTGTCCGATAGTGCATTTAATTCCAAATCATCTGAAACAGCTTTATCAGAAACTCTTTGAACAGCTGCTTTATAATAAGGTTCTTTTTCTTTGAAATTTAAAATTTTAACTCTGTCAATACCCTGCACAATGGCAGATTTACTATTATCAGGCATATCAAACACTTTCAAAACAATTGAAAGTGTTCCATAAGAATACATATCTTCAGGTTTTGGGTCTTCAATAGAGCCATCTTCTTGAGCTACAACTACTATATGCTTACTATTCTCAGGAAGTTCATTAATCAATTTCAATGATTTATCTCTACCTATATAAATAGGAATAACCTGCTGGGGAAATAGAACCGTATTTCTTAACGGCATAACAGGGTAAGTCTCACTGTCTTCTAATAGATCTTTATCCATTTCATTGTCTGGTGATTCTGTCATTTTTTAACCTTTTTTTTATAATTTAAATCAAAATGTATGCCAAATTAAACTGCCTGTTAATATGTCATACTTTTATTTAGTATCAATAATTATATGACAAACTGTACTACTCTTTTATAAAATGGCAAGAATTGCAATTTTCGCGAAACATGTGCGGTATCAAGGGAGCAGCTATTTTTTTTATTTCATCAGAACTGACTTCAGTAATATGACAATTCATGCAATTATTTTCACTTACATATGTTTTATGACCATTGATTTTTGATAAACTGGGAGCAATTATTCCATTTACAATTATGAGAGGTTTTTCTATTTCTGATTCAATGCTTGATTTGAAAGAATGATAAACAAGTAAAAATAAAGCTAAAACTGAAATCAAAATAAAAAATTTAAAACTATTATTTCGTAACAAAAGCTAAACGTGCTTGCTCATCAGCATGGTAAGAACTTCTGACTAATGAGCCAGACTCAACAACTTTGAAACCAATTTCAATTCCAATTTCTTTATAATATAAGAACTCATCATTTTCAACGTATCTATCAACTCTAAGGTGATTTTTAGTAGGTTGCAAATATTGACCTATAGTAAATATTTCAACTCCCAAATCAATAATTTCTTTCATTGTGGCAACAACTTCATCTCTTTTCTCTCCTAATCCAACCATCATTCCTGTTTTTGTGAGCAGTCCACTATCTACAGAAAATTTTAAAACGTCTAAACTTCTGGACCAAACAGATTGTTTTCTAACATTTTTACTTATTCGCTCCACGCATTCAATATTGTGTGAAAATATTTCTGGCTTTGCATTAAAAACATTTAATAGTGCTTTTTTATTACCTTTAAAATCTGGAGTTAGAACTTCAACAGTGCAATTGGGTGAGTGGTGATGAATTTGCGATATTGTTTCAGCCCAAATTGTTGAACCATAATCATCTTTAATATCATCTCTATCAACAGAAGTAATAACAACATGTCTTAAGTTCATTTTCTTAACAGCTTGAGCTGTTCTGTAAGGCTCCATAAGATCTATTTTGCTTGGTTTGCCAGTATTAACAGAACAGAAACCGCATGCCCTAGTGCAAATATCACCGAGAATCATAATTGTAGATGTACCGCGCTCCCAGCATTCAAAAATATTTGGGCATCTAGCCTCTTCACAAACAGTGTGGAGCTTATTAGAAGAAACTATTTCTTGCATGGTTTTATAACCATTGCCTTTGTTAATTTTAATTTTAGGTTTTGCAGTTGACCTTATGTCAAGATGAACAGATTCCATTTAACTCTCTTTTTTAAAAAGATAAATCATATATCGTTTATATTTTCTGAATTCATTACTGTTTAATAAAGATAATTGTTCCATCTTAGTATTTATTTTAGCGCCAAATAATTTTCTAAAAAACTCAAAATACCACGAATGATTTGTTCTTAAGTAGTTAAGTGTGAATTCAATTGAAGACCCTATAAATCTTTCATAAAAAGCTTTAGCAAAATCTAGAGTTGGCATAGTGTTAGCTGTTTGATCAAACTCTTTAATTAATTTAAAGCCATGCTCTGAAGCGCTTTTAAGATATTTTTTTTCATCATGAGAAGCGCGAGTGTGCCATTTGCTAAATTTATCCTTTTTAAAATGAAAATAATCTGATGCTAACAAATATCCCCCTTTTCGAAGTGTTTGACTAGCCACTTCCCATCCTTTATCTATTTTGATATAACACACACTTTCGCTTTGAAGAATTAAATCATATTTTTTCTCAGAAGCGAAATCTTCAAACTTTGTTTTAAAAAATTTTACCTTTCCATTGTATTTTTTTTTAAAAATATTTTCTTGATACTCATCGGGAGATAATGCATCCACATTAAAGCCTCTAGTTATTAAAAATTGAGAATTTCCTCCTATGCCAGCACCAACATCTAAAATTTTTGATGTGCCTTTTGGTATAAATGAAGATAAATGCTCAATGTATCTTTCTTGCGCTTTAATTACATCGTTTAATGAAATGTCATCAATATTAATCGATGGGTCGTCCCAAAAACCATAGTGAAGATATGGAGACCTGATAGCCTCAGAATATAATTTTAATACATGGTCTATTGACATCAGAATAGGTTTTCAAGTTGAAAATTTTCCATATTTTTACGAAAGTCTTCAATAAACATACTTCCTTCAGACCCGTCAATTAGGCGATGATCAAAACCCAAAGTTGTAACCATAATGCTTTTTATACCAATCGTGTCACCGTCGTTAGTTTCAATTACAACGGCTCTTTTCTTAATTGCTCCAATTCCAAATATACCTACGTTTGGTTGATTAATAATAGGAGTACCCATTGTAACATTAAAAACACCGAAATTTGATATTGAAAAAGTAGACCCCTGTAAATCATCCGGTTTCAATTTTTTATCTCTCGTATTTTTTGCTAGTATATTAACTTTTCTACATAATCCTAAAAAATTGAGCTCTTCGCAATTGCTTAAAACTGGGACCATTAAGCCATTATCTGTAGCTACAGCCATACCTATATTTATGTTTTTGTGAGTGATAACATTTTCATTATCAATAGAAGAATTCATAATTGGAAATGATGACAAACTTTTAACTGCACCTTGAAAAATAAAAGGAGTAAAGGTTAGATTGAATCCTTCTTGAGCTTTAAAGTCAACCTCTTTTTCAGAAACATATTCAACAATCCTTGACATGTCAATTTCAGTTGAAACATATACATGCGCAGATGTATCAAGACTATTCCTCATATGAGTTGCAATTTTTTTCCTTACATGATCCATTTCATTTAAAAGAGTTTCTTTTGAGCCAACGTCAAGGGAAGGCTCAGTTAACTTTATATTTACGGATGTTACCAGGTCATTTTTCTTTAATTTAACAAACTTCAAAACATCAATTTTTGTTATACGATTATTCTTTCCAGTGCCAACGATTGACGATAGGTCATCTTTAGTTAAATTATTTTTTTTAATAATCTTATTTACAGCAGGAGTAAAAAAATTGTTTTCATCATTGTTTGAATTAGGTTTGGAGATCTCTATTTTCTCTTCATTTTTTGAAAGAGTTTCTTTGTTCTCATCTAAAATTATTTTTTCTTGTTCTTGAGTTTTATCTGAAGATTTCGGCTGATCTGAGCTTGACTCAACGCGTGCAATAACTGCCCCCACATCAAATACATCATTTGGCTTACCAAGTATTTCTATTATCTTTCCTGCGGCAGGGCTAGGTATCTCTGAATCAACCTTGTCAGTTCCAATCTCAAGAAGAATCTCGTCCATTTCTACAAATTCACCGATTTCTTTTTTCCACTCCAGAATTGTACCCTCTGTAATTGATTCCCCCATTTTTGGCATAACAATGTCTATAATCATTAATACTCCAACAATTCTTTTAAAGCTTTTTGAATATCTTCAGTTTGTACAAGTATTTTTTCTTCAAGATGCCAGTTATAAGGTATATGCGAATCGATTGATGCAACTCTCATGATTGGAGCATCAAGATCATCAAAATAATTTTCTGCAATATATGCTGATATTTCAGCTCCAGGACCATTCATTTTATTGTCTTCATGTACGACCAGGATTTTTCCAGTTTTTTTGACTGATTCGCCAATCATTTCGTAGTCTAGCGGATTCAATGTTCTTAAGTCAATCAGATCAATTGTACCGCTATCTATTTCGAGAATGTTAATAGCTTCGATAGATTTTTGTACCATAGCGCCCCACGAAATGACTGTTACAATGTCGCCTTCCATGATTTTCTTTCCAATGCCAAAGGGTAGGACATAATTTTCATCAGGTTCTTTAGTAGCTGCAAACCCTTGTCTGTAAAGCCCTTTATGCTCAAGAAAAAGTACAGGATCATCCATCCTTAGGGCAGCTTTTAATAGTCCTTTTGCATCTTCAGCGTTTGATGGGTATGCAATTCGTATACCTGGCATATGCATAAAATATCCATCAATAGACTGACTGTGACAGATTGCACCATGAATATAACCACCCACTGGGACTCTAATGACCATGGGACATTTCCATGAACCATTTGATCTATATCTCATAGATGCTACTTCGTTCCTAATTTGCATCATAGCTGGCCATATATAGTCACCAAATTGTATCTCAACACAAGGTTTCCAACCTGTGGTTGCAAGTCCAACCGCTGTACCAACTATAGACGCCTCTGCTAAAGGTGAATTAAATACTCTTTGATCGCCATAAGAATCGGATAATCCTCTTGTAGCTGTAAATACACCTCCTTTAGGATCTGCAATATCTTCACCATAAATTATCATTTTATCGTTTAGCTTCATTTCTTCATGCATCGCATGATTTATAGCATCTACAATAACTATTTTTTCATTTTTATAGTTTGAAGGAGTCTCATTTAAATTTCGATCATCTGAATAAATATGATTTGTTGCAGAATTTGGATCAGGGTGATTTTGCTTATCAGCCCACTCAGCATCTTCATCAACAATTTGAATTATTTCATTCCTCAATTTTTCAAAATCACTTTCTTTAAGTATTTTATTTTTTATACAATTTTTCTCAAATACTAAAAGAGGGTCCCTATTTTTATCTTTTTCTAAATCTTCCTTTTTCCGGTATTTTTTTTGATCATCTGAAGATGAATGGGATAATAATCTGACAACGTTAGAAACAATGACAGATGGTCCTTTGCCTTGCCTTGCTCTTTCAATAGCTTCTCTAAACGCTAGATCAGTTTCAAAAAAGTTAGTACCATCAACTTCATACCTAGACAAATTATCATAACCATTTACCATAGAAAACACAGAAGAACCTGAAGTTTGCTCAGATACATGAACACTTATAGCATACTCATTGTCTTGAACGTGAAAAATAATAGGCAATTTTTCCCTACTCGCCCAATTTAATGCTTCATGAAACTCCCCTTCGCTCGTACTACCTTCACCAGATGATACATAAACAATTTCATGATCATTTTCCCACTTTCTGGACATTGCACAACCAACAGCCTGAAGAAACTGAGTGCCGGTCGGACTCGATTGGCTAACAATTCTCAAATCTTTATGACCGTAATGTTGAGGCATTTGCCTACCACCAGAATTAGGGTCGTCAGCTTTTGCTAAAAAAGATAATAATTGTTCTTTGGGTGTCATACCAAGACCTAAGCATAATGCTGCATCCCTATAATATGGATATGACCAATCCTTGCCAGGTATCATATTTTGAGCAGCGGCCATTTGAGAAGCTTCATGCCCAGAGCACCCTATATGGAAAAAAGCTTTTCCCTGTTTTAACATAATTAACTGCTTTTCATCCAATCTTCTAGCAAGTGCCATTTTCCTATATATTTCTAAGAGATTTTTTTTGGTATAACCGTTCAGTTTTGCCATTGAAATTAAATGTATCCTTTTAAGTTAAAAACTTTAGCAAAAGAGATTAAGATGTGTTCTTTTACTAAAGACAAATCCTGTTCTTTGCCAATAATTTTTTCAATAGACGTTACGCCGAAATCTTTAATACCGCATGGAATAATATCATTGAAGTGCCTTAAATCAGTGTTTACATTCAATGCGAAGCCGTGCATTGTTACCCATCTTGTCATTCTTACTCCTTGGGCACCTATTTTCTCATCTTTAACCCAAACTCCAGTTAGACCATCTTTTCTTGAGGCATTAATATTAAATAATTTAAGTGTTTCAATTATCACCTCCTCCAAAGCTCTCATATACCATGATACACTTTGCTTGAAATTTTTCAAATTCAATATTGGATAACAAACTATTTGTCCTGGGCCATGATAAGTAATCTCACCGCCTCTCTCTGTTTCATATATTTTTATTTTGCTATCCTGCGATATTAGTAAATTTGATTTGTCAGAATTTTTACCAAACGTATAAACAGAATCATGTTCAACAAAGATTATTGAATCTGAGCAAACTCCATTTAATACTTTTTTTTGTAATTCTTTTTGGTAATTCCATGAATTCTGATAATCCAAAAATCCTAGATCGATAATTTTTATTCGACTCACTTACCAATAATACTTAAGAATTCTGATCTTGTTTCTGATGATTTTCTAAATTGACCCAACATTGAAGAAGTTGAAGCAAAGCTATTTTGTTTTGCCACTCCTCGCATTTGCATGCACATATGCTGACCTTCCATAACGACTGCTACTCCAGTCGGGTTTAAAGCTTTCTTTAATGCATTTGCAACTTGTTTGGTTAATCTTTCTTGAACCTGCAGTCTTCTAGAAAACATGTCTATTATTCTTGGAATTTTAGATAATCCAATAACTTTCCCCTTAGGTAAATAACCTACATGCGCTCTTCCGAAAAAAGGTATCATATGATGCTCACACATAGAGAAAAATTCAATATCTCTAACGACAACCATATCTTTACAATCTTCATTAAAAATTGCATTATTTATAACTTTATTAATGTCTAGTGTGTAGCCTTCAGAAAAAAACTGCCAGGCTTTAGATGATCTCAAAGGGGTCTTCAATAGACCTTCACGATTAGGATCTTCACCAATCTCAACTAACAAACTTCTTGTTAAATCAGCTATTTTTTTTGTTTTATCATCCATAATAAAAATCAATCTTCCTTTTTTTTAAAAAAAAATTTTCTATAAAACCATGTTCCAAGAAGAAGAAGTAAAGTCTTCATGTTGAATACGGTTCTATTTTACCTTTTAATAAATAAATTATTCCATAAATAATTGGCGTATCTATTAAAGCAATCATCATCTTAAAAATCCAGCCATCTATTATTCCTGAAAAAATTTGATTAGAGCTCCAGACACCTACAAATAAGATAAAAATTACAAGTGTAGTGTCTATTAATTGTGAAAATATTGTTGAAGCATTATTCCTTAGCCATAAATGTTTACCATTGGTTAATTTTTTCCAAAAATGAAATAACCTTACATCTATTGATTGAGCAAATAGATAGGCAATCATTGATGCTGCAATTATTCTCCAAGCATTTCGAAATACCATATCATAGGTTTCATTATCAACAACAGAATCTGGAATTGCATCGAATTGACCGCCTAGCCATAAAAATATTAAAACAAAAATAGATGCAATGAGTCCTGTAAATACTACCTTATTAGCCTTTTTTTGTCCATATAATTCTGAGATCAAATCTGTAACAATGAAAGTGATAGGATAAGCTAGTATTCCTGCAGATACAACAAATGTTTTAAAACCTAGATCTACTGTAACAAACTTGTTTGCTATCAAATTGCATGTGATTAAGGATGCAATAAAGATACTAAAGAGGATATTAAAAAAATTTTCTTTAAAACTATTATCCATAATAATCTGTAAAAATTGTAGGCGTTTCATGCAGTCTTATCCGATGAAGTTTTGCGCTTTTTAATTCTGATTGTATCTGATTCCAAATGAAAATAACAAGATTTTCTGAACTGGGCTGCCTATCCTTAAACCATTCTACTTCAACATTGAAAAGACTGTGATCTAAGATATCAATTACATTTTTTTTAACTATTTTTTTTAAGTGGCCAAGATCAACAAGAAAACCTGTATCTTCTACAATATCTCCAGTAACCATTACTTCTAGCGTATAATTGTGGCCATGTATTTTTGAATCAGGTCCAAAAACTTCCCAATTCTTTTCATCGGTCCAATCCGAATGTCCATATTGATGTGCCGCGTTGAAATGAAATACTTTTGTTAGGTATGGGTTTGACATTGGTTATCCTTTTTGATTTTGAAATATTTTCGCGTTAAGTGAATGCACATTTTAATAAATTGATTGAAAAATAATTATAAAATTTCATTTAAGATTGATGATATGTTTCTAATTATACCAACAGATGAAATCATCATATTGCAACCTAAATTCTTAAAATAATCATTTTCATTTTTTACAACTCTTTTATTTATGCCAATAACATATATTTTTTGATTTATTGAAATACCCTTTACAAATGATTCATCTCTAAAATCTTTTTCGTTCAAATCAATAATTACAACCCTGAAAGAATCATCCAATTCTTCTAATTTATCTAGTAAGAAAAATGTCCTGTTATAATTTACCAGGCGCTCAGAAAGACTTGTCCCAAGTTTAATATCTTTTGTAAAAAT
>CENX01171730.1_pt1 | contig 11030 bp, 9 predicted proteins | sample 361321 | NCBI WGS metagenome assembly CENX01 (sample SAMEA2619678, study PRJEB7988) | marine metagenome | isolation source: saline water (ENVO:00002010), including | reverse complement strand
AGAGTCTTGCCCAACCTCTTCTAGGACAACATTGTATTCTTCATCTAATAGTTTTTCAAATGTGTCTTTTGAAGACATTAATCCGGTATCAAGCTCCACATTATGCTTGACCAACTGCCATAATGAACTTCTAGAAATTTCAGCAGTTGCAGCGTCTTCCATTAATCCGTAAATTGGCACACACCCTATGCCTCTTAACCATGCTTCAATATAACGCAATGTTACTCTAATGTTGGTGCGGAAACATTCCTCTGTGAAATCGCCCTCACAAGGCTCAACTAGATCTGCCTGAGTCACATGATCGTCTTCTCTGAGCACGTGTAGTTGGTTTGTACCGTCAAATTCAAAAGCATTTGAAAAAACGTTATTTGCTATGTCTGCTAGTCCAGGGTGGGCAATCCAAGTGCCATCATGCCCATTTTGTGTTTCAAGCGTTTTATCATTAAGAACTTTTTCTGTTACTACCGCATTTTCCTTAGGGTCTTTTGACGGGATGAAAGCAGCCATACCCCCCATGGCAAATGCTCCTCTTTTATGGCATGTTTTGATTAAAAGTCTAGAATATGCATTAAGAAAAGGCTGACCCATACCAACTTGATATCTGTCTGGTAGTAACTTATCGCTGTGATTTTGAAAGGTTTTTATATAGCTAAAAATATAATCCCATCTTCCGCAATTTAAGCCAACAATATGATCTTTAAGCTCGAAGAGAATTTCATCCATTTCAAATACTGCAGGCAAAGTTTCAATTAAACATGTGACTCTAACCGTACCTCTTGGTAGATTTAATTGATCTTCAGCATAATCAATTATTTCGTTCCATAGTCTTGCCTCCAGGTGTGTTTGTAATTTGGGAACGTAAAAATAAGGTCCAGTACCTCTATTAACCAGTTCTTTAGCATTGTGAAAGAGGTAATACCCAAAATCACATAAACAACCATGAGGGTTTACACCGTTTATCTCTATACCTTTTTCTTTTAAATGTAGTCCTCGTACCCTACACATTAATATGGCAGTTTCATCATTAAGTTGATATTTTTTTCCATTTACAGGATTCTCAAATGTGATAGTTCTTCTTATGGCGTCGTAAAGATTCTTTTGACCATTGGCAACGTTCTCCCAAGTAGGACTTAAAGAATCCTCAAAATCTGCCATAAAGACTTTCACATCAGCGTTAAGTGCGTTAATTATCATCTTTCGATCGACGGGCCCTGTAATCTCAACTCTTCGATCAAGTAAATCGTTTGGTATGTCTCTGACTTTCCAATCACTTTTTCGAATTTCTTGTGTTTCATCCAAAAAATTGGGTAACTGGCCAGAATTAAACCTTGTTTGGTTCTCTACACGTTTATGAAGCAGGTCCTCTATCTTAGAACTAAATTTGCTTTGCAAATCTTGAACAAATCTATTGGCTTCGTCTGTGAAAATAATTTCCGTATTTTTAGGGGTTTTATATTTAAATTTCATCTTCTTTTTTTGCTAACGCACTGGCTAGTCCTTTGTATTTTTCAGGGGTTAATGATCTCAATATTTTCTTATGTTCTTCGTTATCTAAAAGCTCTTCGACCGCTTTCAAATATATATCTTTATCCATCTTCATTCCCCTCGATAATGATTTTACCTGATCATAGCCATCTTTTTTTCCTTCAAGTCTCAAAAAACTTTGAAGAGCTTCAGCAAGTAATTCATACCTACCATCAAGATCTTTTGAAATTTCTATGGTATTAGCTTCTAATTTTGATAAACCTTTCAGAGTTGATGATTGAGCTATCTCAAAGTATCCGTATCCAGTTCCAATATTTCTTAGCACTGTGGAATCAGATAAATCTCTTTGCAATCTTGAGACTGTTAACTTATCAGCTAAATGGCTAAAAATTGCATTTGAAAGTCCAAGATTACCCTCAGCATTTTCGAAATCAATCGGATTAACTTTATGAGGCATAGTTGATGAACCAACCTCATTTTTTTTCATTTTGAGAGAGAAATAATCAAAAGCAATATAACTCCAAACATCCTGAGTTAAGTCAAGCATAATATTATTTACCCTTTGGATATTTTGAAAGAGATCTGCCATGTAGTCATGTGGTTCTATTTGTGTTGCTACCTTCGTAAACTTAACACCGAAATTACTCAAAAATTCTTTCGAATGTTTTATCCAATCTTCCTCAGGATAGGCTAGCAGGTGCGGATTATAATTGGCAGTAGCTCCACCCCATTTTGCGTAAAATTTCTTATCACTTAAAAATCTTTTTTCTTTTTTTAATCTGGTTGCAAAAACATTCAATTCTTTGCCTAACGTAGTAGGAGAGGCTGGCTGTCCATGTGTTCTTGCCAACATCGTAACTTCTTTGTTTTTTTCAGCTAAATCTTCTAAGGCTATGATCATTTCATCTATCCATGCTAAAAGAATAGGGTGTGCGTTCTTCAACATTAATGCATAACTCAAACTGTTTATATCTTCTGATGTTAAAAAAATATGAACTAAACTTTGAATTTCCTCAGATTCTTCAAATTGCTCTGCAACAGCAAGTTCAACCGCCTTTACATCATGATTTGTCGTATTTTCAATTTCCTTTACTCTCTCAATTAAAGGGTCCGGAACATTTTTTTGTAATGTGTTGATCTTTTCCTGTATTTTTTCATTTAAAAGTTCAGGTTTGAAATTAGTTAAGAAGTAGTTAAGCCAAAAGATTTCAACCTTTATCCTTTGCTTTATCAGAGCAAATTCAGAAAAAAGTTCACGCGTTTTTTTGGTTTTGGTTTGGTATCTTCCGTCTAAGGGGGACAAATTTTTGAGACTGTCATTCATAGACTTCGGTATTATAACCTCGATTATCAGCCCAGTTAAAATAATTTTCTGAAATTCTTTCTTTGATTACTGCACCACCCAAACATACTTCACCTTGATATATGACTGCTGATTGACCAGGAGTAACAGCTGCTATCGGTTCAGAGAAGTTAACCTTATAGCCATGTTCAGTCTGAATTATTTTTGCAGATACCGGATCAGATTGGTATCTGATTTGAACCTCACAGTTTGTATCACTTGCTAATTTTTTGTTTATCCAATGCACTTCATCCAAATAACAACCATTACTAAACAAGAGATCATTATCTGCTCCTTGCACAACAACAAGTTGATTTGATTTTTGGTCCTTATGAGCAACATACCAAGAAGCCTGATCTCTTCCTTTTACACCTCCGATACCAATGCCTTGTCTCTGGCCTAGAGTAAAATACATTAATCCTTCATGATTACCTAATTTTGCTCCGTTTTCATCCACTATTTCACCAGGATTTTTTCCGAGGAAATTTGAAATAAAATCGTTGTAATTGTTTTTTCCAATGAAGCATATTCCAACTGAGTCTTTTTTATCAGCATTAATTAAATTGTTATCTCTTGCAATTGATCTAACTTGGTCTTTTGAAAGTTCACCAAGAGGAAATAAAGCTCTATCTAGATCAACTCCATTTACTTGATGTAAAAAATAAGATTGATCTTTAGATTTATCCAAACCTCTTTTTAGTTGAGTATTGTTTCCAATACATTCAAGCCTAGCGTAATGGCCTGTAGCAATATAATCAGCCCCAGTTTCTAGACAATAATCTAAAAAGGCTCCAAATTTAATTTCTTTATTACAGAGAATGTCAGGGTTTGGTGTTAAGCCAGCATTATGATCTGACAGGAATTTAGAGAAAACTTTATCCCAATAATCTGCTGAAAAATTTGCTTGATGCAGAGGTATGCCTATTTGATCACAAACTTTTTCAGCATCGATAAAATCCTCTTCAGATGTACATTTTATGTTGGCTGCATTATTCGTCCAATTCTTCATAAAAATGCCCTGAACATCATATCCTGATGATTTCAAAAGCAACGCAGTGACAGAAGAATCTACCCCTCCAGATATACCAACTACTACTTTTTTTTGTTTTCCCATACTTTATTGTTCACAGAGTCTTAATATTTAATGTAAATGTAAGTATAATCAAGCCAAATTTTTACTATGTCATCATCAAAAATAAAAGTTCCTTCCAAAGGCGAAAAAATTTTCTACGAAGAAAATCAATTAGTTGTTCCAGATAATCCAATAATTCCTTTCATAGAAGGCGATGGCATCGGTGTAGACATTACGCCAGTAATGGTAGATGTTGTGAATGCAGCAGTAAAATCAGCTTACCAAGGAAAAAAAGAAATTAGTTGGATGGAAATATACTGTGGAGAAAAAGCAGTTAAGGTTTACGGAAATGATGAGTGGATGCCTCAAGAAACTCTTGATGCTTGCAAAGAATACAACGTCTCAATAAAAGGACCGCTCACAACTCCAGTTGGTGGAGGCATAAGATCTCTTAATGTGGCAATTAGACAAAAGCTAGATTTATATGTTTGTTTAAGGCCTGTGAAGTATTTTGAAGGCACTCCTAGCCCAGTAAAGAGACCAGATCTTGTTGATATGGTTATATTTAGAGAAAATTCTGAAGATATTTATGCAGGAGTTGAATTTGAATCAAATACAGAAGAAGCAAAAAAACTAATCGATATTCTAGGTAAGGATTTTGGAGTTGAGAAAATTAGGTTTACAGAGAACTGTGGAATTGGAATTAAACCAATATCATCAGAAGGTAGTAAAAGATTAATAAGAAAATCTTTTGAGTACGCAATTCAAAATGATAGAAGCTCAGTTTCCTTGATACATAAAGGTAATATTCAGAAATTTACCGAGGGTGCTTTTAGAGACTGGGGTTATGAATTAGTTAGAGATGAATTCGGTGGGAAACCCCTTGATGGAGGTCCTTGGCATATTTTTAAGAATCCAAACAATGATAAAGATATTATAGTCAAGGATGTTATTTGTGATGCATTTCTCCAGCAAATTTTGCACAGACCTGCTGAATATGATGTATTGGCCTCTCCAAACTTAAATGGTGATTACATCTCTGATGCTTTAGCAGCTCAAGTGGGAGGGATAGGAATTGCACCCGGAGCTAATTTAGGTGACACAACAGCAGTTTTTGAGGCAACGCATGGCACAGCACCGAAATATGCAGGCCAAGATAGAGTTAATCCTGGATCACTTATTCTGTCAGCCGAAATGATGTTACGACATATGGGATGGATCGAAGCAGCTGATTTAATCATTAACGCAATGGAAAAAACTATTAAAAAGAAAAAAGTTACTTATGATTTTGCAAGATTAATTGATGATGCAGAAGAGGTAAGTTGCTCTGAGTTTGGTAGACTGTTAATCAAAAAATTTGATTAAGATAAATGGCACAAGATGAATTTTCAACTGGGACAATAGAGCTTGAAGAAGCAGAACTAAAGGTAGACAGACCCCCATTATTTACAGTAGTAATCTTCAATGACGACTTCACACCGATGGAGTTTGTTGTGTATGTTGTTCAAAAATTTTTTGGATACGACCATGCAAAATCTACAGAAATAATGCTTGAGATACATAATAAAGGTAGAGGCTTTTGTGGTGCATTTTCACAGGAAATAGCAGAAACAAAATCACAACAAATTAACCAATTTTCAAAAGAAAATGAACATCCTTTGAAATCAGATATTGAAGAATTAGGAAAAGATTAGATATAGTTAATATATGCTTTCAAAAGATTTAGAAAATACACTCAATTCTTTATTCAAAGAATGTTCAGATAATAACGATGAGTTCGTGACTATTGAACATCTCCTTCTAGTTCTTACAAAGGAAGATTCATCAAAAAAGGTTTTCGATCATTTGTCTGTTGATGTAGAAAGCTTGCAAAAAGAAATTAAAGAATACATCAAAAAGAATGTGCCTAAATCTGTGGAAAAAAAGGAGATTCAACCAACTTTGGCGTTTCAAAGAGTATTACAAAGAGCAATTTTTCATGTTCAATCCAGTGGCAAAACAGAAGTAAATGGTGAGAATTTGCTAGCAGCTTTATTCTCGGAAAAAGAGAGTTACGCGGTGTATATGCTTAGCCGAAGAAATATATCAAGACTTGACGTTGTTGAATATATATCCCACGGAAAAAATACAGCTGTTGAAACTGAAGAAAGTGTTGAAGAAGCTCCAAAAGAAAAGGAGACCCATCCAGAGTTTTTAACAAATTTAAATAACCTTGCTAAAGATGGGGAAATTGATCCTTTGATTGGAAGAATTGATACTCTTGGAAGACTGTTTCAAATATTAGGCAGAAGACGCAAAAATAATCCGATATTAGTTGGTGAGTCTGGAGTAGGGAAAACAGCAATTGCTGAGGGTCTTGCTAAGGCAATATCTGATGGTAAAGCACCAGAAATATTTAGCGATTATCAAGTTATGTCTTTAGATGTAGGGAGCCTTGTCGCCGGAACAAAGTATAGAGGAGATTTTGAAAAGAAAATGAAATCTATGATGGACTATCTGAGAAAGTCGGAAAAGATAATACTTTTTGTAGATGAGATACATACAATTATTGGTGCTGGCTCTGCCTCAGGTGGTGCATTAGACGCATCAAATCTATTGAAACCAGCATTAGCAAGAGGAGATATTAAGTGTATTGGAGCGACTACTTACAAAGAATATCGACAAATCTTTGAAAAAAATAATTCACTTTCTAGAAGATTTCAAAAAGTGCAGATTGAAGAACCATCAATTGAGCAAGCTGTAGAAATCCTTGAGGGGCTTAAAAATAAATTTGAGGTCTACCACGGCATAACTTATTCAAAAGAAGCCCTTAAATCAGCAGTAGAGCTCTCTAATAAGTACTTACAAGACTCAAAGCTTCCTGACAAGGCAATTGATTTAATAGATGAAGCTGGCTCTCAAAAAAAACTTTCAAAAACCAAGGGAAAAACTATAAGAAAATCAGATATTGAAGCCCTCATATCCAAGATTACGAAAATACCTACAATGCAACTAAATGCTTCTAGTAAAGAGAACTTAAATAGCCTCGAAGGCAACTTAAAATCTGTAATATTTGGGCAAGATCATGCAATAAATGACGTAGTTTCAGCTGTAAAAACCTCAAAAGCAGGTATTGGTAATGATGAAAAGCCCATCTGCTCCTTCTTATTCACAGGGCCTACAGGTGTTGGTAAAACAGAGCTTACTAAACAACTAGCTTTTTTCCTTGGCATTGAGTTTATCAGACTTGATATGTCGGAATTCATGGAAAAACATAGTATTTCAAAGTTAATAGGATCACCTCCAGGTTACGTAGGTTATGAACAAGGCGGCTATTTGACAGAGGAAGTAAACAAAAAACCGCACTCTGTTCTGTTGCTTGATGAAATTGAAAAAGCTCACCCCGATACATTCAATATATTGCTTCAAATCCTTGATTATGGAAACTTGGCAGATAGCAATGGTCGAAGTATAAACTTTAAAAATACCATCATTGTTATGACTTCAAATACAGGTGCTGTTGAGGCAGATGGAGAATCAGTAGGCTTTATAGAGCAGGGGACCGATGATAAGTTTGAAAAGGCAGTTTCTAAAGCATTTACACCTGAGTTTAGAAACAGACTTGATGGGATCGTAAATTTCAATAACCTTTCAAATCAAAACTTAGAATCAGTAGTTGAAAAATTGATTATTGATGTTGAAGCAAAATTGAATGAAAAGGGCATAGATATTGATTTTAACAGTGATGTTGTGAAGTTAATTCTAGAGCAGGGCTATGATCCAAAATTAGGTGCAAGACCGCTATCTAGAGCAGTGGATAAGCTTGTGAAAAAGCCTATCTCAACAATGTTAATTGAGGATAAAATCAAAAGAGGAAGTTCAGTTAAACTCTCAGTGAAAGACAAAGAAATAGTGGTCAAAGCCTCTAATTCAAAAGAGAAAATTACTTAGATCTAAAAGTAATACGACCTTTGGAAAGGTCATAAGGCGACATTTCGACGGTAACAGAATCTCCATTGAGAATACGTATGTAATTCTTTCTCATGCGCCCAGAAATATGTGCAGTGATGAGATGATCATTTTCTAATTTCACCCTAAAAACAGTATTTGGAAGAACTTCAATTACAGTTCCTTGCATCTCTATTGTGTCTTTTCCTGGCATCTATTGCCTATTTTACTTGGTTAGCATTAAATGTCACTTAGATTGATAATTTTTTCTTTGAAAAAAATGAAAAATACACTACTAATATTATTTTCAGTATTTTTAGTTGCATGTGGCAGCTCTAGTGCAGTAAATACCGATTCAAATGAAATTATTGTTGATCCAGCTCCAATACCAGTGCCTACTCCGGAACCCGCACCTGCCCCTATTCCGAACGATCCTCCGGTAACTGCTGTACCTAATGCTGCCACAGAAAAACTAATTTCAGAGGGTTTTAATCAGCCTAAAACAAATCCTGAACAATGGGCAATTTTTAGTACAGATATTGAAGAATATTATGTTGCTAGAGAGGAGGTCATTCAAAATGCTTTGAATAACTCATTCGGTGGTTATATGAATTATAACTATATGGTTTTTAACGAGGATGGTTCAGATGAAATAAATCAACCTGTAATGAATAGATTAATTGAACTTCGTTACAACGGTTGGGAAGGAGGTTATACCACTGAGGAATTGAGAAGTGTTTCTAGCTGCTTGGCAGGCGCTAATCCTAATGGGTGGGAGAAAGATGGAAACTACGAGCAACATTCAACCTGTATGGTCTGGAAGAGTTTTCTCCTTTTTAGTCATGCTGCAAATGATCCAAACTATACACCGGAGGATTTTGAGATTGAGCTGGAAATTGTACAACATATGCAACATGAGTATTTTCATCATTATCAAAGAGCTCATGCATTAGACAGGGGTCTTGATTATCAAAGTGCACCTGAGGATGATCCAAATAAAAGTGTTCATGCTCCATGGTGGTGGATTGAAGGTGCAGCTATGGCATCAGAATTTTGGTGGATAAGATCAAATTGGCAAAACCTTGAATTTATGAGTAAGTATGATTCAAACAGCATTGAAGCAGTTATTTCATATCATTTAAATACTAGAAATAACTCATTTTGGTGGTTCTTGCAAAGAATACAATCACAAGGACCATATATTGAATGGACAGGTCATGTAAATTACGAACTTATTGACTGCAGTGATTGGAAACTGGGTCCTGAACACTCAGATGGATATCCTGAAAATGGTCATAATAGCGATGATTGCGAAAATCAACTTGCTCCTTTTGCACCCATTCATTTTATGGCTCAAAAATCATCTTGGGAGACAGTTTTAAAAAAAATACCCGAGGATTATTATGAATTTGGGTTTTGGGGGGCTGTAGAGTTACATTTGGGGCTTTCAGAACAAGAATTCTACGATGATTTTAATATGATGATGAGATCTACAAATTGGGAGGATATAGAAACCTCATTTGCGCCCGATGGGTGGAATATACCAGACAACAATATTGAGCAGATTGTGAATTTTTTGACTATAGATTTTTATGAATGAGCTTTTTGTTAAAGATTTAAAAAATGGTTCAGATATATTACTGAAGCAGGCTCATGAACTTAATCAGAAACTTGTACCAATGGTAGGAGACATCGCATCTACCAATGAATGGTGCAAACTTATAAGCCTATCCTCAAATAGCTACTTCATTGAGAACAAACAGGGTCTGGTAGGTTTTATAGTCTGTTTTAGGGAAAAGAGTGATTACCAATCAAGAAACTACATACATTTTAATAACCATTTAGAAAAATTTATTTACGTAGACAGAATAGGTATAGCTAAGGAGCTTGAAAATAAGGGTTTTGGCACGACGTTATATAGATACATAATTAAAAAATACGGCAACCAAATGAAAATATGTGCTGAAATTAATACAAAACCAATGAATAAAAAATCTATCTCATTTCATGAAAAACATGGTTTTAAAAGGGTTTCAGAAAAAATTTTTAATGAAAATTATGAGGTAGTTTATATGGAGAGAGATGAAGGTTGAGGCGAAAAAAGACATAAATAAAAGTAAATCTGAAGTATTAGCAGAAATTAGGAAACCAAGCAATCTGGTAAACTTTCATCCTTTTTGCAAAGAAAATCATGTAGAGAAATGGCCTGGTGAAGGATCCATAGATTATGTGAAGTACTTAAATGGTCTTAAATATCGCAGAGAATTTGTAGAATGGGGTGATACAGGCTATGTTCTCAATATCGGTGTAAAGAAAAAACTAGCACAAGTAGAATGGCTAGTTGAAGGCAATGACAATAGCTCATCACTTAGAATTAGAGTTTCTCCTGAATTGCCTTATAAAAATCCAGTTATTAAATTCTTTTTATGGCATTTCTATATAAAGATCATGTTAAAAACATATCTAGAAAACGTCGTAGGAGGTTTTTCCGAATATATAGATACTAAGACAAAGGTAGAAAAAAATAAATTCGGTAAACATGCATGGTATTCATAATATCTCATATATTATGTTAAATAAAATAAATCTATTCAATTCATAAAATTTTATAGCCCCCATAGGTAAACACTTTCAGCACATTGATGATCACTTTATCTTCACCTTATTAATTTAACATAATATATATTATGCGAAGTTATATATATAATAAATTAGTTGAGTATTAAGGTGAAAAAAAAATTTAAATGCCCTATTCTTTAATTTGAAATTTTTAATTTTTATAGAAATTTATTTTTTAAGTATGACTATTTTGACTTTAATGTCTTTTTACCTTGCTCAATCATTGAGGTCTGCAATAAATAATGGACAAACTGTTAGGAATATAGCGAAATTTTTCTGTTCTTTATTCTGTATTTTTGTTGCATCACTATTTTTGTATGCTCATCTTTCATTAAATTTTCTATCTTCAACAATTATCTATACATTTCACATATTTATAGTCATATTTCGAATGGCTATGATTTGGTTCCCAAAACCAGACTAATTTGCCCTATTTTTCGCCTCTACAAGTGTTTTTGTGTCATGTACGACGAACTTATGCCTTAAAAATATAAATTTTGCTTCATATGCGATATTTGAGCTCTATTTGACCTTTTTTTGTATTAATATCTATTTTATCGATTTTTATTAAGGATTTTTCTATGA
>CENX01026620.1_pt1 | contig 11036 bp, 10 predicted proteins | sample 361321 | NCBI WGS metagenome assembly CENX01 (sample SAMEA2619678, study PRJEB7988) | marine metagenome | isolation source: saline water (ENVO:00002010), including | reverse complement strand
AGTATACCAAGAACAGCAAATCCTCTCAAAATATCAATAGAATCTATTCTATCATTCATCTGACTCTCTTACCATTCAACCTGTGAAAGGAAGTTTAATACTTAAAACTTTGAACTTTTACGATTAAACATATTTTTATTTTAACAGTATCATTTTTTTGGTCTGTCTAAATTTATCTACTTCAATGCTAAAGAGATACAATCCAGCTGAAACAGACACACCTTTTTCATTTACGCCATTCCAATTGACAGCATAATTTCCAATACTTTTATAGTCATTTACCAATAACTTGATTTTATTGCCAATAAGGTCATATACAGTAATGGTTATAAAATTTTCTTTTGATAGTGAATAAGAAATATTGGTTGAAGGGTTAAAAGGGTTAGGGTAATTATTTTTCAAATTATAATAAGCAGATGAATTTGAATTCTGAATATCCAAATCTAGACTGTTCCAATATTTTTTATAGATCCAAGCATTATTTGTAGATGTGTGGCCGTTTGGATCAAATCCACCAAAATAGATTGCAGTTTCATTTTCAAATGGAGATGAAACATAGCACCTTACTGAAACCAGAGGATCATCATTAAAATCAATTGCTCCATTCACCTCTTGGATAGAATACTGCCCATCATTATTCCTTAGAACGATTATTCCACCACTATAATAACTATTCCATGATGGGTATATATTTTCTTGAATTAAAGACTCTATACCAATCATCGTATACTGAGCATTCGTTAAGGGGTCTATATATGCATAAAATTCGTTATACGCACCTAATAGGTAGTTTACTGTTTCTCCAGGCAAGTAATCCTCGACCAGTAATGAAATTTTTGTTTCATAAACTCTATCAAACACCTGTGCCTCAAGAGGATCAAGTCTAAAAATTATTCCTTTGGATTGACCATCTGGACACCACATCAAAATAAGTGATTCATTCTGCCCAGATGGATTAGGAACTGTTGATAAACCTCTGACGCCGCCAACAGCAGGGTTCACATATGAACTTAGGTCATTAAAATTATGGACAACCTCATAATTTGGATCAATGCCATCGTTCCTTTTAAAAATTTTACTTCCTGAAGAAAAATATAATTGATCATTAGCCGTTGTAATTCCCAATGGACGGGTACCCAATGGTCCAAATTCTGGCAATGTGACCATTTCAATTTTACCATCTATTTCAGTATTGTATTTCCCACTGAAGATTCCCTGCGTTCCTACAGAGACGATAAGGTTCTCAATGCCAGTAACTTGATCCATGAATATTTCAATATCGCGCATGGAATAACTTTCTTCAGAAGAGTAATCGCCCTCATAAACTAAAATTTGATTCCATGAGCCATCTTGGTCATCTCGTATGAATATATTAGCAGAAACGATACCCGATATATAATTCGGAGAAAAAGCACCAGCAATTAACAACGTATCAGGAGAGTTCAGTGGAACGCCGGTGTAATCTTTAGTAAAGATAACCTGTTTTAGGATTCCGGGTCTTAAATGGTTATACCCAAGGTCTAAGTCTACTTGCCAATCATCATCTTCATTTTCCAAACATATAACTTGAGACCATCCAATACTTAGATCACTTCCGCCATACCAGATATTATTCTCATCTTGCCAGTATCCAATAGATGCAAACAGTTTATTTTTATGAGGAACAAGATGCATCACCTCTGAACCACCCATAAATAAGTTATTTGCATCAAAAGTCCCTGCACTGAATGACTGTTCCCATTCCTGAGAGATCAATATTGAGACTGACATGATCATCAAAATAGAATTTATAATTAATTTTTTCACTTTCAATACTACTTCATAATAAACTAGCTAAAGATTCCACAGATACAAGACCCTTTATAAAAAAATTGATATTTATCGACTGATCTCATACATCATATAAGATACTCTCTTTGTTCTATTTTCGGTATCTTGCTCACCGATTATTTTAAAACCATATTTCTTATGAAAATTAATTGACTCCTTATTAAATGGTTTAATATTCACCTCACATAGGATACTACCTACTTTATTACGAAATGAATTTAAAAGGTCATCGTAAAAAAAAGAACCTAACCCTTGATTTCTATGTTCAGAATCAATAATGACTCTGTCCACATATATAAAAGATTCATATCTATTATTGAGCCAAATGTAGTTCTCGCTTTGATAATCCTTTCCAGGCAGCAAACCAATAAGAAACCCAACAGGTGTATTTTCAATCAGAAATATTTTAAAATAGGAAGATACTTTTAGAAAGTGATTAATTTTTTTTAAATCTAGATCACTTACTGCATTTAGAGATCGCTGGTTTAATGATAAAACGAATTCTAGATCTGAGTATGTTGCAGGAATGATGCTATAATTCACAATAATAATCTACCCATTGTGCGATAAATAAGATACCACACATAGTAAAGAAAGGACTTCAAAAAAGTATATTATGGAAATTTAGTGATAATGCTTATTAATGAAGTTTTTTATTCCTCTTACATCGCTCGCTACAATAGAGCACGTTATTCCAATTATTACGCCATTTTTTGCGCCATTTAAATGATAGCTTGCAAGTTATGCATATCTTTTCAGGGAGAAGTTGATTGGGCATTTTATACTTTAAACAGTAATAACAAATGAGAGCTTGATAGTTATATGGTAATTACAAAAAACCCCACTTGTAGTGGGGTTTTTTGTATGTTCCGAAACAGACTATTTAAGATACATCATACGTTTAATTTCGTAAGATTCACCGACTTGCACTTTGTAGAAGTACATACCTGAGCTAATTAAATCTCCTGTATTGTTCGTTGCATCCCAATCGATACTTTTTAAACCAGAAACCTGATATCCATTGTATAGATTTTTGACGGTATTTCCCATAATATCATATACAGTTACCTGTACTGGAGCATTCTCTTGAATATCGTACTTAATTGTAGTTGATGGATTAAATGGATTTGGAAAGTTCTGCATAACAATAAACTTGTTAGGTACTGAATAAAACTCTTCACTTAGAGCAAGAGCTGATTCTGCAGCTGGTAGTTCGACAACATCACCATTCGGTGTCGTTAGTATTAGGGTGAATGAGGAATCACTTTCCTGTGGATTCAAAAAGCCGGACGCATATACTACACCACTAGCTCCTCCAAATGTGGCGAGAGGAGCACTGAACGACGCTACAGATGCTGTTGTTCCATGAGCAGTTACATCCAGAGTATAATCACCTACTGGTACTTGTAGATACCCCTGAAAATCACCAAATGCTAAGTTCTCGACCAATAGTGCGCCATCTGCATAAATATCAACTGCAGGCGCGTCAGTGACACCATGCATGACCTTTAAGGCAAAACTCTCTGAATCTTGTGCTTCTTCATCAAGACTTGAAGCTAGTAGGTCAAATGCATATTCACCTTCTGTTCCCACTATACCTGAAGCAACAACTACATAAGTTTCATTCTCCACTAGTTCAAATGGAAAGGTTGCTATTATCTCACCATCTGCTGGTGCGACACCAACTTCAGTACTTACAGGAAGATCGACCAAACCTGTGCTTGCCCTGTAGGCAACGTCTTCAATAGCAAGACTACCATCTACGTAGATGTCTACTGTTGGACTTGGGGAATTGTGTACTATCTGAACCTGAGCAGTCTGCCCGTAGACAACAGCCATTAACAATATTACCGTTATTATTCGCATTATTTTATCCTTTTATATTTAATTAAAACGTTCATAACGCTCAAAATTAAAATGCAAAAGTACACTGTTTCAAATGGAATATGATAAAATATATCTAAGTATTAATCCGTGTGATATAATCACTAATTATTTTATTCGCTAATGATGCGATTAAGTATTTGTTCAGAATATTGGTAGAACTAAAAATAATTTTTAATTGAGGGGGGGTTCAATGCAATTCCTAGCTGTTTGCTAACTTAGTTATTAATGAATTTCCGGTATATTTTTGGACCTTCATACCCTCTTTCCGGAGTTCAGCCTTTTCTGCATCCCTCATCATAGACTTGGCAAGAATATCTACTCTTAGTCCAATTCCTAGTTTATCGGTAATATCATCGTACCACTCTTTCTCATCCATCAACCTGATCAACATTCCGGGTTTAAAAATCGAAACTGTTTTAAAATTATATTCAGTTACTATTGTCTCTTCTTTTTGGCCCATGGTCTTGGTATACAACAAGGGGTGGAGCCATTCCACGGCCCATGCTTTATGATTTGCACCACCAGCTGAAATAAGTGCGGCATGTGATATATCAGCTAAAGAGGCCATCCTTGCGGCTTCTCTTGAAAAACCTAATTCTATTGCAACAAAACCTTTTGCCCCACCAGCTTTTTGCCTTGTTGTGCCAATGCAATTGAAAAATACATCGTTATCCAGCCAATGTTCTTCGGTTGATGAAAGGTCTTCCATCGAGTCTACAATTACATTTCTAAATTTATCATTTTCTTTACCATTGAGGGCAGGTCTCCTGCCAACAGATGTGATCTTTGTAAACCTATCATTATCTAATAACTGTAATAGTAACTGTCTACCAGTTGCACCTGTACCTCCAATAATAATGGCTTTGAGGCTCATGAATTATTTGTTTTGAATAAATGTCTATTGTTCTGAGTCGAGTTATTCACTCATTTTCCTCAAATGCTCTAGCCCGTGCTCGTCAAAATATACTTTTGAGAAGTCTTCTATATATTTTAAACCATTATTGACATTTTTTTCATCGACACTTTGTTTGGATTTCATTGCATAGACTAAGATCTGATGCAGATACTTTAGCTGGTCTATGTAATGACTGTTTTTTTCTTTTACACGTTGTGTCATAAAGTAATCTGAAACCACTCTCTGGATATTTGTTGAATGCTGATCTTTCGTTGTGACCCATCTATTCAACTGATTAAGAGATTGCCCATCTTTCATTGTTGATAAACTATTTATCTCTTTCATAGCTTTTTTTATGGTTTTGAAGTCTTCCTGGAGGATAACAATTCTCATAGCATCATCGTAAATACCACATGGTACTTGACAATGGGAATAGATAGCATTGAAACTGAATAGAAAGATTAATATAGTAAGGTATTTTTTCATATTTTATCTCTGTGTATTTGGATTAAAATTTAATGATACTAACCAGTATAAAAAAAATAAGATGCTGTAAATGAAGATGTTTTTTAAAGAGCTGCTCTAAGAATGTTATCATCATTATTTTTGATTAAGCAAGGCAAATGCTGTGGTAACGGATGCCTGATGTGCCCTTATACCAAGAAACACAGTGGAAAAAGCAGTACTATTAGGGCTGAAGTATTGAAATCTTTAGAGCCTTGGGAAAAAAGAGACCTTGATAAATTTAGGGAAGAAATTCTAGATAACAAGACAACCTAAGAGTATCATCAGCTATGATGGTTTCAGGTTGAAAGCCCAACCAAAATCGCACCAACTATTGCCAATGAAACGCCAACTGTTTTCCTCATCGTCATAGCCTCATTCAAGAAATAACGCGCAAGTAAGATAATAAAAACTGTCGATAGTTGGTTGTATATAGCTGCCTTTCCAGCGAGCGTATACTTGTATCCTGCCAACCAGAAGATCACTGACAAATACGTTCCCAAGAAGGACCCAAGCAAAACGCTCTTATTACTCAGCCCTTCTTTAAATTTCATAATAAATGAGGAAAATCCATTTTTAATAACGCATATAAAAACTGCGGTCAATAGACCAACACTAAAACGATATAAAGCTACATATACGATTGAATTATCTACCATTACCGGCTTAACTATAAGTACAGAATAGGCCGTTAGGATGTTAGCAAAAATTCCAAAAACGATGCCTAAGAATAAATTTTCCCTTTTTATATTCTTCGGAACCTTATAAACACTTATCGCAATACCACTGACCACTAAAAATCCGCCAAAATATGATTCAAGGCTTATGGTCTCATTATAAAGAACGAAAGCAATGATGAATATTGCTGGCGAGTAAATAGTTGAAACCACTGCAGACAGACCAGAACCAAGTCTTCTCAAGGATTCTAAGAACAATGCATCCGCTATCAAGATCCCTAGGATGCCGCTTATGAATAAGGTTAATAGTTCACTTCTACTAAAATTTGGTGCTGGCAATGCAAATATAATTATGGTAGCGATAAAACCAACTACGCCGATGAAATTCTTTAGCGCATTTAATTGAATGGCTTCAAACTTTTTTGTTGACACATCAAATAATATTACTGCAGAAGACCAACAAACGGCTGTTATTATGGCGTAAATATCCCCCATTAGGGATTCTGTTTAAACAAGTTAAATAGTGTTATGTATGTAAAGACAAAAGCCAAATATGATGAAAAATTTGTCATTGGATCAATGTGCAACTTCTTGTGGCATATCAATATCCACATACGGAACATACCAAAATCCCCTATCCAGGTCTATTCCTCCTCCCATCTGCTCTTGCACAACTCGGTCTATTACAAGTACTCCCATTTGAGCCATGTTATCAAAAGTGTCCAGCCCTTTATTTGGAAAACCAATTCTAGTCCTGTGAATATTAAAGTCATTGCTAAAAGATCGACCAAAAGATCTCTCTATTCCGTCTTTGCCTATCATAAATCCTATAAGCCCTCCCCAAGTAGAAGTCGGATTATCAGAATCCCATCCACATAAGGAACCGATCTTTATTGTTTTTTTGATATCTCCTTCACCGTAAAATAAACTGATCATGCTCGAAGCAAAGTTTATGCCCGCAGCGAAGCAGCCATTACAATGTAAATTCTTTGATGTGATGTCATAACCATCTTTTTGCCTAACCTGATATCTATCATATACCATGTCCCTAGCTTTTTCCCAAGGCACGCCCTCCACATATACTTGCTTTACAAAGTCAAACATTTTTGCTGAATATGAATCGTTTGGCAAATGATTTCGTGCTTTTTCGGCCATCCATTTTAACTTTTGACCTATGCTCAATTCTTTCTTATCAAAGGAGGCTAGGGAATGCATTATGACATAAAATTGCGCTATCCATTCAGCATTATACCTTGCGGTTGTTTTAATCGGTAATTTTGATAGTTCAAGTGCAACATCAGGTCGTCCTGGCGCAAATAAACCAAAAATTTCAGTGGTTAGTTGAGCATCGATCATCTCAAAATGAGGATTGTTTTCTGGTAAACTTGTCTCAGGTGGTGTTAAACCATCTTGCATTAGGTCAAATGCAGCTTGATTTGATACCCAAAGATAGTTTTCCTCTTCTTTTTTAATATGTTTCAACCAGCCATCTTTAATTTGCTTTCCACTTAAAATACTGGCCTTGTTATTGAAATGAAGATATTGATAAATATATTCTATGTCAGTATCATCGTCCGCACCCCATATCTCTCCCTCATCAACAAATACAAAATCAATCGTCGATGAAAGATCACTTGGAGTCTTGCTCCATATATTTGGTAGATCGGGACCACCCCAATCTTCCATGGTATAGAAATCTCCAGTTTTAATATCACCGATATCTCCAATCTTATCCATTTCAGTGATAAGGCCCGTCCAATTTGCGATACATTGACCTAACCAAAATCCGTATAACTTATTTTGATATTCCAAACGAGATATTTTTAAATCAGAATATTTTGGTGAATATTCAGCATATATCAGATCATTGTCTCTCAAAACTTCTTTGGAGCTGATATCGATCTTTGAATTAAATGGTCCTATATATGCCAGGAGGCATATGAATAGAAAAAGAAATATAAAATAAATACTTTTAAACACGAACGAGCCTATACATTAACCTAAGATAATGATTGATCCATAAGTGGTTAAAGCAAACCAAGTTCTTGAAGCGATCTTATAAGATGTTTGGCGTGCCTCTCAAATCCTAGGTCATTATAGTGCACACCATCAACAGTAGCCTCAGTATCTTCATCAATTAAACCAATCTGGCTAATTACATGAAGATTATCATATCCTTTAATCTTGGCATCGTTTACTTGTTTATGTAGTTCTATATTTTTGCGATTCTTAGACTCTATACTAGCCTTATCAGGATGCCACTTATCGTTTATAGCCTCCTCGCAAAATACTATATGTTGGGTTTGACTTGATTTATTTGATCGAATACACTCGATCAGTGGCATAGTATTCTTTCTTATCATATCTAAATCAACATTCGCCATACACTCAATGACGTATAATTTCGCTTTTGATCCTGATATTATACTTGCTACGGCCATTTCCAAATGGCCATTCCCGCTGAAACCTAAGTTTATACATTCAATACCTAAAGATCGTGAAATAATATTCGTGTATGCAATCCCTGGTCTTGAAGCGCAACCACCTTGGGTAATACTAGTACCGTAGAAAATGATAGGTTTATTTTTGTTTTTAATGATTTCAAACGTTGACCCATCATCTATTCCGATCTTTATACTGGTTACTGTGTCGTAAAGTGGAAGATGTAAACGATATTCTCTTGATTGTTTTGAAAGTTCTCTGAATAGAAATTGTTCATTATCTTTTCCAGTTGGAATACCTGTAGATAAATAATGCCAGGCACCATTTCTCTTCCAATAGATGTCAATACCTTTTATTCCAACATCTGTCATATGATTCATTCTTAGGTCATTCATGACTGACCATTTTACCTGTAACTCAGGTGAATCGGTGGTGAACGACACGCTTACCCCTGCAGAATTTTGTGAGAAATCCCAAACCTCTTTCCTTAGACCATCCTTATATTGTTGAGGTAATCTTTGGAATGGAAATTCTCTAGGTAAATCTTTCTCAACTAATCCCTGAGCCTCTTTACTATATATATTGTAATATTTGATTATAAGCCTATTATATGTATTCAATCATCCAACGGATAACTAAAAGTAAGAGGACCTTTTAGTTGGTAATATGCCGGATCATCCATCAAATCTTTCATGTCTTGACTTAAGAGAGCTTCTAAATCCTCGGATGTTCTAGGAAAGTCTATTCCGAACCATCCTGGTTGCATACCTGCTCTGAGTATCAACACCTGATGATAAAATTCCACTACATCACAATTTGGATCTGAACAGTCACCGTTGTATTGTGCAGGATTATTCGGGCAATCATTCTCAGGGTGTTGCCACCACTGGCACTTTGCATTCAATGTCTCTTGAGCAATAACAGATGACCAATTCTCTACACCAAATTTATCTGGGTATAGTGGACTATAGCCAAACTGTGTGAGAAAATGAGTGATCTCTTCTACCATGACAGCAACGGCATAAGAATTAGGGTCAGGTTCAATGGCTCCCATCCACCAAGATGGGATAATTATGTCATACCCTAATTCTTGATAGAGTATGGGTAATTGTTGTGTCTCCCATTGATCATGGTTCGTAGGCATTGCTAACCAGCTAGTGCGCCAATCTGATACATAAAAGAATAGAGAGCTATCATCCATCATTCCGTTAAGGTCCTGATCAAGCAACTCTGCTAATATTTTGCCAGCCATTTCTAAATAAGATCTTGGCATATCCTGATCTGCACTGACCAACACCCCAAACGGCATTATGCATTGTGTCATTCCCGCTTCCATCAATGCATTTTTTGCATCCATAGAAATCATTAGACTATCATCATCGCAAGAGTATATTTTCAGTTGAGGAATCTCAGAAATATCTGCGAGGTTCTTATCACCATCTTGTCTATTACATCCACTAAAAAAAAATGTAAGGGTAATAAATAGTCTTGTGACCTTATCCATTTTAAGACTTTATCATTGTCTGATGAATAAAAGAATCTGCGATGGTGGAAAGATCAGACAGCCTTCCTAAATTGATTTTTTGCACTATTTAATCCCAATCTTGAAACCCTGTGATTCCGACTTGCTGCACATTAAGTACCTCATGCTGGGTGAAATCAGCTCCAATTCGTTGAATAAAGGCGACAGCAGATAAATTTTTCTTATCGTAGTTTGATATTTCAATTGAATAGGACGCAATATGCTCTCCACCCGATGTTAAGACTGACTCATCCAATGGATCACCCAGTTCCCCGCTCAGTACTGCTCTGAGTGTATGGTCATGAACATATCCTACAATAGGGTCACCCATTCCATAGAAGTCGCTCTGCGGTTCTTCGTTGTCCCAATTGATCTGATCGAATCCATAGCCAGAGCCCGTAACTCCATCCTCAAGCAAATAAACAGTTAACCTATAGTCTCCGCTAAGATCGGTATTGAACCCTGCACGCACTTCTATTGTTGCAATATCTCCACTTACATTAGACCTCATTGCTAATCCACATTCTGCCTCAAGCAATAATTGATTTGCCGAGAAATATGAAAAATATCCTGCATTAAATGATACGACCTGGGTTGTATCGTTTACATTATATGGAGCCCTATCAACCATACCAGCTGGATAGCTATTATTTTGGTATGTCATTTCTAAAAAACTAGAATGATCTATTGCCATTCCATCACGTACATGAACAGCTACTGGAATAACATTTTCGTTATCATTGACAATATTTTCAACAATGGCAGCACCCCATGGACAATAACCACACCATGCGGCAGTAAACTCCTCAATCAAAACTTTTTTTGTAAATGATAGTGGCATCTCGCTAAACTCCGGTTCTTCGTTATTATCACTACATGCGAAGAATACGAAAGATAATAAAAGTAATTTATTCAAATATCTCATTCAATTGGTCTCCTAATCAAATTTATTGAAATTTCTAAAAAATCCATAATCAAGATAACTCTCAAATGGTCTTACTTGCCATAGAGTTCCTTGAAACCTCCATTGATAAACACATCAAACCAACCATCAGAATAAAGTGAGTAAAATAAAATTATAGCAAAAATCAGAAAGAATAAAAATAATCCTGCCATAAACCTCTTACCGTTCATATGAGTTTAAGCTCTGCCATCACTCATTTAATTCTAGGGAAATTAGGATCTCACCAGAGTATATTGATGCTGGATCACCATATTCTCTAATAGATTCCTTAATCGTTCTAATACTCCTTGGAATGATACCATTGTATACTTCTTC
>CENX01058529.1_pt1 | contig 11061 bp, 12 predicted proteins | sample 361321 | NCBI WGS metagenome assembly CENX01 (sample SAMEA2619678, study PRJEB7988) | marine metagenome | isolation source: saline water (ENVO:00002010), including | reverse complement strand
AGATAAAAGAAAGACATTTTTATGACAAAAGGTGGAGCAAGAAAAGGCGCTGGTAGACCAAAAGGGCAAGGAAAGTACGGAGAGTCAACCAAAGCCATAAGAGTTCCTGAAAGTAAAGTTAAGTATATTTCAGAGATAGTCAGTAAAGGTCTTTATGAAATTCCCTTGTACACCGAAAGGGTTGCAGCAGGTTTTCCATCCCCTGCCGATGATTATTTAGAGGATAAAATTGACCTTAACCAATATCTGGTAAAACACCCTGCATCAACCTTTTTGGTTCGTGCATCAGGTAATTCAATGATAAATGCAGGAATATTTCCAAATGATATTTTGGTAGTTGATAAAAGTGTAAAAGCAGAGAGTGGGAATGTTGTGATTGCAATAATTGATGGTGAATTGACTGTAAAAAGATACATCAAAAAAAGATCGTCAGTCATCTTACAACCAGAAAATGAAGACTACGAACCAATCGAGTTGAATGGAAAAAGTGAAGCCCAAATATGGGGTGTAGTCACTAGTGTGATTCATGATCTCTAGTCAGGAATCAAGATTAAAGTTATATATTCCTTTTGCCATAAGAGAAGGTTCTTGCTCTGCTAATTTCAGATAAATTTGTTTCTTAATGTCTGAGAAAAAATTAGCATTTACACTTGAAGCTGCATCAACAATTACAGAAGCTTCTTTGTACTTTTCAGATTTAACCAAGGATTCTAAAAACTTTAATAAACTTTCCTCATTGCCTGCCATGTCTATGTAAGTTCTGCCAATATCCTCAAGTTTTGGAGGTTTGAGTTCGGATGGTATTCCAGAATACCAACCGCCATACTGTCTCCAAACAGAATTAATTAAAAATGAAAAATCATCATATGTAGATATAAGGTATGGCTTTAAATATTTGTCTGGAAAGACAACCTCTGATTGAATCTCACGTAATGTATAACCTTTGTTCATTAGGTTAAGTACATTTTCCTCAATCCACAATAAACAACTACTAGTATCTAAAAGCATTTCTTTTATCGTCTTTTTCCCTTTAATTAAAGGTCCGTGTCCAGGAAATAAATATTCAGCATTATATTCTGACATTTTCTTTAATACTTCACCCCAAAATCCAACATACCTTTGTGCTTTTGACGGATTCCCAGCATTTGGTAAAGACCAAATGAAAAAATCACCAGTAAACAGTGCATCTTCTTTATTGGAATATATATATGTTGCATCATCAGTTTCCCCCTTACCATGCGTAAGTGTCAAAATAGAATCGTTAAATTCAATCTCATATTCATCACTATAAGTAATGTCTGGATAGATAAAATCATTTGGAAATACTGGAGAAGGCAATCCAAACTGTCTTTGATTTATGATTCCGTTGTAACCTGTAGTCTTTTTGTACCTATCAAACCTTTTTGTTACGTTTTTATGTGCAATAACATTTGTTTCACCCTCAAATGAATTTGTAATATATTCAGTACCAGTGACATGATCAACATGACCATGGGTATAGATTACATAATCAATATTTGAAATACCCCATTCTTTTAATTTTTCAACAACTTGAATGGAGGACACTCCCATACCAGTGTCAATTAATAGGCCACTTGAACCATTTTTGAAAACAGCTATATTTCCAAAATTCTTAATAAATGCAAGATTCTTTGATACTTCATATAATTCAACATTAAATCCTTGTTCTATGCTTACTTGATTATCTAATGTCGACTTTTTAAGGTATTCCTCTGAAAGTTCTATAGGATTATATTTTTTATCTGTATTCACAGACTGTGGTCCTTCTCTGGGTATCTAATGTTTTTATTTCTTCAGCTGTATTTACGAGTAATCTCCAAAAAACTGTTCCTTTATTTGTAGTATTAATTGTGTTCAAAGAACTATTTATATTTTCTTTATTTGTTATTAACAACTCGTATCTATCTGCATCAATTTCTAAATTATTTATTTTAAAAGCAACGTTTGTATTGTTGTTATGAACGTGAACAACCCAGTACCTGTCATCTTCTGGAACTGGCATTGAAACATATAAATCACCATTTGATAAATCATATCTGCACATTGTGTAAATAAAGTCATAATTCGGCATTCTTGCAGCTGATCTTCTAGAAATACAAATTTGATCTAAATTACCAACAATTCCATCATATGTATCTTCACATCCTTCAAAAGGGTCAGCAATAGCATCTGCAATATTTCTATCTAACTGATTCATAACAATATATGGCCCTAAAAATATTAAAAGAAGATGAGTTGCAATGGCGAATATTGATATTTTCACAAGAGAATTTTTCATTTACAACTCCCCTTTACAATGTTGGCAACTGGTATTGAGTTCGGTTCATCATAATATAATAAATCTGGTCCATAAATTCTTAAGATCAAATTGAAGTCATTTCCAAAATGACTTAAGGTTCCATCTTGACTTATTAGATTACTTCCAATTTTGATTTCATAATTCTCACCAATATTTGTTGTAAGTTCATATCCATTTGTAACTTGAGCGAATAAATCTTCGTATGTAGGATCACTTTTTAAATTATTAGGATCTTGTAGATAATAATTATCATTCCCATAAATTGCATAACTCCAGTATCTTGCATTAGGAACAACACCTCTTAATGTATATTCACAATTTCCTAATAATCCATCACCATTATCGTCTACAGATGCTGATAAATATATAACTTCTGGACTTGCACTTGGCAATAATCCAAGAAGTGAGACGTATGATCTTTGCCACATATTTTGTGATTCTGATCCATAATCTAAGAAGTAACTCCATTGTTCGACAGTATTGCTTCCAAAGCCAGTTAAAAAGGATGCAATGGTTGTTTGTCTTGTGAATGGTATGAAGCTTATAACTCCTAAAATAAATCCAATCAGATATGGTGAAAACCTTTTTAATAACATCTTCATTACATTTATATTAATTAAAACTGAATCTGGTTGATAGCTATAAAAAAGATTGGGATGAAAAATTATCTAATTAAAACTATTATAAATATAATGACAATCTTGAAAACTGACTTAAGTTTATTTGAAAATATTGTTGGATGGGATTTTGAAGAAAAATTTGTAACTGTATCTTCTGAATTTGGTGATATCAATATTCATTATGTAGATGAGAATACAGAAAGTGAAAACGTTGTGTTGTTAATGCATGGAAATCCCACATGGGGATATCTGTACAGGAATATGATTAATCCGTTGAAAGAAAGTGGGTATAGAGTTATTGTTCCAGATCTTCCTGGTTTTGGAAAATCAGATAAATTTTCAATTAGGTATAACTACACATATGAAGGATTTGTTGATTGGATGTCACAATTTGTTGAAAATATTGATCTAAAAAATATTACTCTTTTCTGCCAAGATTGGGGTGGGTTGATTGGTTTAAGACTTGCTGCTAAATATGAAGATAGATTTGAAAAAATAGTAACTGCAAATACTGGACTCCCTACTGGGAAGGCTCCACTAAGTGAGGGTTTTGCAGTATTTAGAGAATTCCTTCAAATCAAACCTGACTTACATGTTGCTGGCCAAATAAGAAATGGTACAACAAAAGGAATAGATGACGATGCAATTGCTGCATACAATGCTCCATTTCCAGATGATGATCATAAGCAAGGTGTAAGACAATTTCCAAATTTAGTACCAGGTACACCAAGAACTCCTAGTGCAGAACCAAATAAAGAAGCATGGAATATATTAAGACAATGGGATAAACCCTTTTTGTGCGCATTCAGTGATAAAGACCCTATATTTTCAGGAGTTGAAAATTCTTTTTATAAGTTAGTTCCAGGTTGTAAAGACATGCCTCATGTAACAATAGAAAATGCGGGTCATTTTTTACAAGAAGATCAACCAGAAGCATGTGTTGAAGCCATTTTGTCAATAAAAGATCTTTAGCGAACAGCTACACCCCAGTAATTAAATCCAAGAAACTTTACAGAACCAGGCAAGTACATAGTGTCTTCTTCAACTATATTTAAACCTGCATCAGTTATTAATTTAAGTATGTCTCTATTTGCATGACAACCACCTGATAATTTTGGATAAAAAACATTCGTAAGGTTTTGAAATATTTTTGTAGAAGTATCTGGTGATATTCCATGTTCACAAAAATAGTACTTTCCACCTGGCTTTAAAATGCGATGAATCTCATTTAATGCTTTAGTTGGATCAGGTATAGAACACAAAGAAAATGTACAAACTACTGAATCGACAGATGATGTTGGTAAATCAATACTCTCTGCTGAAGATAAGTTAAATTCAATATTTAAATTTACTTTATTTGCATTTTCTTTGGCGATTATGTTTAATTCATCGGAAGGATCTATCCCAATAACTTTATTTACAGTTTCAGAATTATAGTATTGTAAATTCAAACCTGGACCAACCCCTATTTCAACAACATCACCTGTTGCAAATGGAACAACTTTTTTTCTTTGATAATGGTTAGGTTTTGTATTACAAAGAACAGTTAAGAGCTTTGGAACTACGTTCGTCTCATAGAATTTTTTCCCAAACAATTTTAAAATTGGAAGGAGTATAAAAATTGCTAAATATGTAACTAATTTAAATACAAATTTTTTCATAAAATCCTAAAACAATTCTACTTTTGAGATATCAAATTTGTACAAAGATTCAGAAATATTCAAAAAACAGGTAAATAAAGTATTTTGTTATAAAATTATTGGATGGAAATAAATTCTGTCTTTCTCGATCTCGTTCCTTACTTGATTCCTCTTTTAATGATTGGTGTCGGAACAGCTTTAGATGTAAGTAGTTTTCAGAATCTATTAACAAATTCAAAAAGTTCAATTGTTGGCTTGTTAATTCAAGTTACTCTATTACCTTTCGTAGGAATATTAACAAGTTTATTTATTGACGATCAATCAATATCTATTGGAATTATTGTAATAATGTGTGCTCCGGGTGGACATATCTCTTCAATGTATGCTTCATTAATGAAAGGAAATGTTGCACTTACAACATCTCTTACAATTGTTACTCAATTAATAGCATTTGGAACTATACCGTTTTGGCTTAATGTTGCATCATATTTCAATGACCAACTTGGAGTACAAGTTCAAATAGACTCAATAGATTTATTAATACAATTGCTTTATCTTGTTCTAATACCTGTTTTTATTGGCATGGCATTGAATTATTATTTTCCAGTACAAGCACTAAATTCACAAACAGCTATCAAAAAAGTTTTTACAATTGTTACTTTGGTTATCGCAATAGGGGTTCCCATTGAATTGAGAGACATTATTTTCGATATTTTTCAAACTTCATCAATCTTTGTTGTTTTAAATTTATTATTTATATTTATAGGTATAAATTTAATTTCAAAAATAACAAAAATTAATGACGAAGATAGAAAGGGTATAATCGCCGAGGGGACATTGCAAAATTTTCCGATTGCTGCGGCAGTCGCGTCATTATTGGAAATAAATGTAATCACAATAGTCGCACTAAATTACTTCTTGATAAGTTCAATTTTAGTTGGGTTCTATGCAGTTTATAAAAGTAGAGAAGATTAAGTAATTTCAGATTTCATTACTTGATAAATCAATCCCCCGGGATCAATTGATAACCGTTTAGTTCCATCTTTATTAAATTCCTCAATGTATCCTTGTGAACCAAATGCTGCAATATAATTATTTTCGTTTATCTGAAAACAATTGCCAGCAACATTTGCTTGTAAATCATTAAATTCTTTCGACCAAATAAGTGTTGCAATTAAGTTTTTTTCATCAATTTCATACTCACAAACTCTTGAACCATTTTCAATTGAATCAATACCATTATCCCAAACAAGAATATTTGAATTAGCAAGCTCTTCAGGTGCATGTTGATGAGAAAATCCATTATATGGATCATTTAAAAACTTAAAATCATTTAAACTACCTTTTCCCATATGCCAAAGTATTTCACCAGAAGACTTATCTATTTTCATTATTGTTTGTGTATGACGTGCAGAAGCCAAGTAATTACCATCACGTAAAATTCTTACTGCATTCATATGAAAATAATCATTTGTTTTCATCCCCCACTCTTTTATTGGCACAATGGATGAATCTGGCAAAACATGATCAATAGAATCCCAAAGAAATTTTGTTCCAGTATTTTTATTTTCAATGGAAATAATTCCACTATCAACAGTCTGGTTCCCAATTTTATGCGACTTCGATCCAATCTGAATAATCGTATCATCATCTAAATATTGAAATTCATGGAGTTCAGTATCAATATCCTTCTCATTGATTTGTTTGTAACCTTTAAAATTAAAGTCTTTATCAAGTAAAACAGTTTTTCCTAAGCCAATTGCAAATTGTGGATAGTTACTTACGGCTCCGAAATAATATCCATTTTTATATGGACGAAATGCTGAAAATCCTATACCCGCCATCTTGTACCATATTGGAACGCCAAATTTATCCAGCAACATGATATAAGGAAGATATCTCCTTTTTTTAATAAGTTTATTCTCAGTTTGATACTTTACTATTTTTGGAATATTTATTCGTGTCTTGATATTCTGATATAGATATTTAATATAATATTTTTTTAATTCAGGAAAATAATTTATAACATCTCTGATAATTAAAGGCCAATGAACTATTTTTGGGACAATAAACACACTGGTGAAAATATTCCCATCAGAAACCATAGATGAATCATTTATATTTATATTTAAAGGTGGAAAGTTTGTAGGTAAGGAAATTAAAGAGTATCTTGCAATTTGATCATTTTTTTGAAATTTAAAATTATATTGTTTTGGTCCATCTTTTGAATAAATTTTTAAATTATTTGATTCTAACAATATATCATTCACATAAATTTTTGTATCTTCAATAACAGTAAAATCTAAATTAAGATGATCTTTTTTTTTCTCAGGAACCCAACAATATCGTTTTACGATTGGATCAAACGTTGGTGACAAAGAATATGGTTCTTTATTACTTGACTTGATGTCAATGACTAAGGAAGCATCGATTTCATTATTTTTACTATAAACATTGTCTAGTTCAGTGAACTTATATTCTAAATTTTCTTTTCTCAATAATTAATATATTAACTATTTGAAAAATCAATAACCTCTTTCATAGGTATATGATTTGCAGTATGAGCGCCATACAAAGCTTTTTCTACAACTCCATTTTCATCAATTAAAATGTCTGCAGGCATCCCTAAATAGGCACCGCTCATATTTGAAGCTGGATTGTAGCCTTTAGCAAGAGCTCTAAAGAATCGGTCAACTCTAATTGTTATGCCCAGCATGAATCTAAAGAAACTATTTTGCACTTCATACTTATCAAAATAAACACGATCGTCATCACATAAAATTGTTAAATTACCCTCGTGTTTTGCTGAATTTTTAACTAAATCATCAAAATCACAATCAAAAATAGCAATAGGAACAAAATTATCACCAAATTCATTTTTTTGGTTAATTATCTCATTCATTCTCAAATGGCAAAACGGACAAGATGAATAACGATAAAAAGATATCATCGCCTTTTTTCCCTTTATTACATCAAGATTAAATGTTGTCCCATCAATAGAGGGAAGTGTTAAATCATCTATCTTGTCACCTTTTTTTAGTTTCATAAAATCCTTTCAATTGTTCAATTATAAAGATTGATTTTGAATATAAGAAATTCATAATGTTAATTTAATGTAAACTAATGACCGCCTCTAGGCACTCCCCCATATTTCATGCGAGTATCACCCATGTAAGCTACCCGATCATCAGGATTATGAGTCTTACAGTTAACAATTTCACCAATAAAAAATGTATGCGTCCCCAAATTTATTTTTTGAGTTGTTTTTAATTCAAACCAAACAGTTGCATTATCAAAAATAGGTACAGAGTTATTAGTTAATGTAATTGGTTCTTTATTTAAAAAACCCTCAGAATATTCTGCTGGTTTTGAAAATTTCACAAATACTTTGGTGTAATCAGGAGAAAACATATTTAAGGTGTAAAAATTACTTTTATCCATTAAATCAAATGTCACACTCTTATTATCAATTCCAACACCTATAAGAGCAGGTTCCATACTTACTTGAGTTATCCAACTAGCAGTCATACCATTGAATTGTCCATCAAAATGGCTCCCGATTATTCCAAGTGGACTTGGAATTTTCCAGGTAGAAACATTAATCTCTTCATTTGAAATATCTGTCATATCAATGCTTTATTAGTTTTAATACGGTCAAGTTGAATCTTACTTGGTTCCGCACAACAAAACCAAGTTTCTGACAATTTAGGTACATTTTTAAAATCATAACTTGAGTTTGTTAATAATTTTGTATCAGTGCACTTTTCTATAATATTTACCATTCCTAGATATTGCTTATGTTCATCTAACTCTGAATTATTCAAAATAAAATCAAAGAGTGAAGATTGTAATTTTTCAACATCATTATTTTCATATTCCCATTTAAAACTTAAAGAATTTTTTTCATAATTTCCTAAATATTTGTTTATTTCAGGTTTTTTAATTATGAGCGAATGTTTTGGTATTAATAATTTTATGGTTAATTGAATTGGATCAACAGTCTCGCGTAGTTCATATTTCTCAATTAACTTCACTATGTTTGATAAGTCGTTTAATTCTGTCCATGGTGAAAATGGCATCCATGTTGGTCTTATATCAATACCAAAATCTTGTGAGATCTCTATTGAATTATTCAAATCATTACTTGTATGATTTTTCTCAAGAATTGATAATACAAGGTCATTTGTTGTTTCAAATGCAGAGATCACAAAAACCATATTTAATGAAGAAAGTTCTTTGAAATATTTTTTATATTTTATGATATGTTCAACTTTTATTGTTGAATCATAAGTAATAGATGGAAATTTTTCATTTAAGGACTCAAGAATTTTCAAAGCATGAATTGGACCATTAAAGAAATCTGGATCATTAAATGATATATGCTTTGCACCTTGTTTTACTTGATTTTCTACATCAGAAACAATTTTTTCTAAAGAATAAGTTTTAAAGCTGCCATTAAAGGAGATTGGTACTGGACAATGAGTGCATGAATGCTTACACCCGTAGGTAGTTTCTACTGATCCAGCTATAAGATTGTTTGATCCATCAACTAAATGTGCATAATTTGATATATCAGGAAAGATTTGTCTGTTGGGAATATTGTTTTTTAATGAAAATTGGTGATCATCATTAATTTCTAAAAATAAAGCAAGTTCGTCACTTTCAATATCTTTAATGTATCTTATAGAAGAATTGAAATCTTCAAGAACTGAGCCGTATAGGCCAAAGGTAAACATTTTATTAGGAAGTTTCTTATCTTTGATATATTCAATCGAAAGAATTGTTGCTGTATGCATAGGTGCGTAAATTCCAAGAACATCATAATTTTCTAAATCTATATTTTGGTCTTCAACTGAAAAATCAAAAAAATCAAAATCTATCTCGGAAGAATTATATCGATCAACAATTTCAGCAATTATCTTTGGCTGTTTACCTAAATCGTAAAAGGAAGTTAAAAGAATCTTCAAAGTAATTCTTTTATGAATTTAACTGTTTCAAAATCAATAGGAAGTGATAAAGATATTTCTGTAACATTGCTTTCTTTCCAATTTTCAATCTTCTTTTCAATATCTTTTTTAGTTCCAACTAAAGTCAACTCGTCGAGTAATTCTTTTGGAAACATTTTTTCTGATTCTTTTTTATTACCACTTAAGTAAAGATTCTGTAAGTCATCGGCAATATCTTCATAACCATATTCGCAAAAAAGGTTGTAATAGAAATTCTTTGATTTTGCACCCATCCCACCTACATATAGTGTGTAGATATTTCTTGCAGGATATAAATATTCATCTATCTCATCCTCTTCACAGACCCGACCAATAACAGTTGTTACTATTTCAAATTTTTCTTTCTTATCAGCAATACCTGATTTTGAAAATCCACTTGATAATGAATCTTTATAAATTTCTTCACCTTTTAAAGGTGAGTACATAAATGGCAACCATCCATCAGCAATCTCTGCAGTCATTTCAACATTCTTAAGACCTACTGCAGCAAGATAAATTGGAATCTCGTCTCTTAAAGGTTGATCAATAAGCTTTAAGGGTTTTCCGAGACCTGTGGTATTTTCTCCGGACAATGGTAATTGATAATACTCACCACTGTGCTCAACTTTTCCTTCTCTTTTAATAATATTTCTAACAAGTTCTACATATTCTCTTGTTTTTGTAAGAGGTTTTCCATAAGGAACACCATGCCAACCTTCGACAACCTGTGGACCAGAAACCCCTAAACCTAATCTGAATCTTCCTTTTGACATCTGATCAAGCGTAACAGCAGTCATTGCAGTCATTGCAGGAGTACGAGCAGGTATTTGCATTATTCCAGATCCAATATTCATATGGTTTGTTAAAGCTGAAAAATATGCGAGTGGTGTTACAGCATCATAACCGTATGCTTCTGCAGTCCAAACACAAGACACACCAATGTCATCAAGTTTTTTAAATAAATCTTTGTCATCAGAAATATGTGGACCAAAGTATCCTACATTTATGCTTATATCCATTGTGTTTATATTTTAATGTATTTTGAAATTTTCGTTCTCAGTCAAAACATAATCCATCAATATGTCATGTTCTTCACTAGGTATATCATCTAATAAATTTAAAGTAGAGCATATCCCAATTTTTATAGCGGTTGAATACTTGGATAATAATCTATCATACGAACCTTTGCCTCTCCCTAAGCGTATCCCTTCTTTCGTAAAACCTAAGCCTGGAACTATAAAGATATCGGTATCTGTTACAGGTATCTTTTTAACTGGTTCATTTATTTTGTATTTATTTTGTATAAAGGGTTCCTTAAACAAACAAATTTCAAGATTATCAGCTATTAAATAGGTAGTTTGGAGTTCAGAGTAATTTACTAAATATTTGTTAATATCGATCTCCGATTTTAATGGCAGATATGTACATACTTTTTTTTGATGAATAATAGTATTCAAATATTCGATATTAATTTTTGAAAAAACAAACTCACTGTA
>CENX01109243.1_pt1 | contig 11075 bp, 12 predicted proteins | sample 361321 | NCBI WGS metagenome assembly CENX01 (sample SAMEA2619678, study PRJEB7988) | marine metagenome | isolation source: saline water (ENVO:00002010), including | reverse complement strand
AGAGACCCATTGTCAAGCAAAATTTGGTCTTGATAGCGGATTCCATGCGTGGAATATTCACCAGAATTGACATATTGATACCTATTATAGTCAAAATCGATGCCCTCATCGAATTCATAGTAGTAAATGGACACATCCTTGTATCCAAATTCTGTGCCAATACCTTCCTCTGGTTGTAGTGATGGGTTTGGTGCCACCCATCCATCACCAAACTGTTCATACAAATTAGGCAGTCTGTAACTATTGGCGATTGAGAATCTTGCATCTTTCCAATCCACACCAATTCTAACTATATGTTGTTCGGCTGATGGGGCAGTACCTTCAAGAAATTTATATCCAATCCCAATGAAATCATTTTGCCAAGTCCAGTAGGCTGAATATGAATCTCTTTCTCTTTCCTCGTATTGCTCATTCTGTGCTGTTACTCCTAGCACATGTCCGTAGTCATTATATACAATGAAATCACCATAAGTTCTTTCTGATTCCATCTGGTATCCAGTATTGTGTTCCGCTTTGTTTGTGGTATGTCCTAACACTATATACTGATTTCTTATTGATATAGTATCTTTCTTACCTTTAGCATCGCACATCCAATCTTCCCACTCACTAGGTGGCAACATCCACCAGCATTGGTCATAATCAGAATCATAGTTTATACTCTCCAGATTTATTTTGCCATACTCATTCGCGTAGGCAAACTTTACTGTGGTGTTTTCATACCAATCCAACTCATTATTATATGTCATAACAGAACCAGTAGTGCCATTATAGTGAGCAACCTGTACACCTATTTCCTGTGCCTCTGGATACCACTCGTAACTAGCAACTAATGAAGACTCGTGTTCACCAAATCTAGCGGACACACTTCTTTCAAAGTTATCTTCTATGAGAACAGCACCCGCCATAGAACCACTACCAAATTGAACACTATTGGGCCCAGATATTAGTTTTATGTTTTGAAATGCTGGTAAATCGTTACCAAAGTCGTACCACCCAGAACTGGGGTCATTGACAGGCACACCGTTTTTATATACTGCGGTATGTTTTGTATCAGTACCATTTAATTGTATACCATGAAATCCACCCATACCACCAGCAATATATCTTTTAGTGTAATCAATACTTTCTAAAAGGTTATTGTCATAGGTTGGGTCACCATATCCATTATATACTTTGGAACCGACCACGATAGTCTCTTCTACATCTGCATAGGCGCCGAGACTAAGCATCGCCAATGCAATCATTACTATATTTTTCACTTTACTCCTGTGATTTTTTCTTATCAATTAACCATTCCAATTTCTTTTTATCGGTATCGGAAAGGTTTTCCATTCCAGAACTAGTACCATACTTGGCCTTAACCCAATCATCCATCTCTGGTATATCATCGGTAGGCATTCCTGTTGGTTCCACCTCTGGGATTATTTGCTCTTCAACTACTGTTTCATCAACTGACATTGGTGTTATGAGTTCTCCTTGCCTTTCCTTAAAACTAAGGTTGGCAGCAAGTACTAACACAATCGCCAATGGGTCAAATACAAACACTAGTAATAAAATAAGAAGTGTGACGGCGTTATCCACCGCACCAGCACCGCTGTTACCATAGAGCAACTGGGCAACATATTTAATCGGGCCAACTTCTTTTTCTATATCCCTTACGATAGATTGTTTATCAAACAACTCAACATTGTAATCATCAATCTTTTCGTATGCACTATCAATTCTTCCTTGTATAGTGTCAATTTGTTCATCTCTGGATGCTTGGTCATCAGCACCCTGTTCTCGTAATTTGTTTATCTCTCTGTTAGCACCATCGATGGTGTCCTGTACAGAACTTCTATAATCTTTTATCTGGTTACGATACCCAGCAATCTGGGTCTCCGCGTATCCCCTCAGTTCACCCATCTCCAGAGCAATCCTGTCTCTCTCTGGTTTCTGTTCCTCGCGTACTTCTCTACCCTTCGCTACATTATCAACTACTATGTCTCGTTGAAATGCGCCTGCGTCCTGTGTGGTTGTCCCTTGGTCTGTGTATGACTTCACTATGGCATCAAGGGCATCTAACTCCGATTGTTTCTTACTTAAATCTGACTCTAGTCCCTCTCGTATCTTTCCAATCTGATTCTCTGCATATTGTACATCATCCTGTATTCTGTCCCACGCTGTGTCTCGTATCTCTTCCTGTTGTTTGATACTCTCCGTGACATCTAAAGAACCACCAGATTCTACTCTGGTTATCTGTTCCTCTGCTGTGGTAATTCTTAGGGTCTCTCGTTCTATAAGGTCTTCTATTCTTTCTACTTGTGCCACCGCGTCACCTGTGGTTGCGGATTGGTCTAGATGTGCCTTGGATAGGAATCCAAATATACCTATGGATGTAATGACTGACAATATAATTACAGCAGACACCATATAACTTTTCATTAGAAAAGAAGTCTTCTTCCAATACTGGTACACCCATGAGGCAGTCACCAGTTTTGCAATCTCCAGCACAATACCCATGGCAAATATAGACTGTGGTAGTCCACTAAAAATTGCCATCAACCCAACAATCGAAAAGTAAGCGGCAACTGCCGATACTGCGAGTGCTGAGAATAATAGTCCTATTAACAGTCCCATTTAGGTCTCCATTCTACGGGCTCAAAAGACTTCAAGTAACTCATTCGTAATCTTATATGTATCATATCGTTCAAACAATTCGGGTCTTTGCGTTGTTGCCATTGTAACAGAAATTCCTGTATCTTGGCAGGCGCCCTTTGGTCAAATTCTGCAATAGTCTCTTTACTCAGTTCACCCTCGTACTCTTTGACTATCTTAGAACTACCATAATATTTTTCATACAACTTCTCAGGCTTGCATGAGTAACCTATGTAGTATCTCCCATCTGGAAAGTAAGTACAATAAACTCTATGTATCTTCGGTACTTTCTTTCGGGATGATTTTCGTTTTCTTTTCGTTCCATTCATAACCATCTGGTAATTCCTCACTTGTGGAATTACTATTTATGGTCTTTTCAGAACCCCATAATCTGTCCCATGCTTCTTCTCTGGGTACAGTCTTGATTGTTGGTTTCTTGTTGTTGTAATTTATTACTTTCTTTTTATTCTTCACGATTAAATACTCCTAACCACATGTTGTCTTTATTATTACTATCAAAATCTTTAACCATTAAATCCATTTCTGGATATTGCCAATATCTTTTTAACTTCATGGGCGTTGTCTCTATACCTTTTATAAGGTCTTCCATCCTGCTGGTGATGTTTATCCTTATAGGATGTTTAATATCTTTATCTGGCCATGCGTTACCAAGTGTGGAATATAGTTCTTCATGAACACCATCGGCTTTGTCTATCCTTCCATACATCTTACAGGGGCCTGTCTCAATTATCAATATATCTGGTTGCGTATAATTGATAATTTGTTCCAATAAATGCCAAGGACTATGCAAGTGATATAATAATCCCATACATGTTACTACATCAAATTTCCTATGGGCGGTTTTCTTTTGGTTGTAGTAATCGTTGGCAGTACCTCTGAAAGTGGCTTTACCAAATGGGTCTACTGTTTCCACACTACTCGCACCAGCATTTTTAATCCAATTTGTAATCTTATCATTCAAAGCAGCAATTTCCAAGACAGTTTTGTCTTTGACTACGGGAAATGCCTCATTTGTTAAAAACTCTTCATAACTCATCATATCAAGCACTAGGTAGGAATATCCATACCTCCCCAGTTAACCACCATATAATAAAAATAAATGGTGATGTTACTACTATGATTCCAATAACCTCAACCAGTAATCGTTTCCAGAAAGGCAGAGTATCTTGCCATTCTCTGTAGGGTTCCATCTTTTCATATAACCACGCACTAAATCTTCCCACGATATCTCCTTTCTATTCCCCTGTAAATAAACATTCTCCACCAAGGCATTTGTCTTGGCATTTTCTTCATTGTGTATTCCCACAACTGTCCTTCTGCATCTTGATAAACACAATGGTATCCTCTCCACCGCCTACTGGCAACTGGAATAATTTTACCCTTGCATCCCTCTAATATGTATCTCTTGAATGAGTAATACCAGCAGTTAGAGTATGGTATAAGTGGTAAGATAGGCAACATGACTATCCCCAAAAATATCAACCATATGGTAACTAGTTTCTTCAGAGTCTTGCCATTCGCCATAGATTAAACTTCCATCTATAATCATCACCATCCTTGGTGTAACTATCGCCTTGTTTTGTATAAAAATATTGTTCTGTAGTAGGTATTGCCCCTCGTTTGGGGTCTAAGTTATCCAAGTTTGCCATCAATCGTCTTGAAAAGGGAATCTCCTGTGAGAATATAATCTCTCCTTGAGTCATGAGTGGCGTAAATATCATCATCAATTGTATCTTTTGTAAGTCTGACCATGATGTTGTGCATATGTACAACTCCCCACCCTCATTCAAGTATTCTGGCGAGTATTTAATTGCCTCACAGATTAAATCTGAACCTGTAGTATCTGCTGTGGGCACTCCCTCTGGAAACCACCCTGTCATCTCGGCGACTCTTCTATCTACACCAGATACATCACAACATATGATATCAAATTTACCTTCAATGTTTTCAAATATATCACTCTGGTATACATCAATATCGACACCATGTCTCAGCGCGTTCTTCTTTGTATACTCTATGTGTTTGTCATACACATCTGTAGCAGCGACATACTCAGCACCATGTTTTGCAAAGTATATCGATAATGGGCCAACACCACATCCAAGGTCTAAAACCCTTTTACCTTTTACTGGTATTTTGGGTGCTGTTAGTTCGCTTATAGTAGTGGGTCTGAATACCGTTTCATCGCACTCCAATTCGTAACCGTGAAAATCAACTATCATTGTTTATCCTTAACATTTATTGATACCATTTTTGATTCTGGGTAAGTAGTCATCTCCCACCCATCTTTAGTCATAAACTCATCGACTGCTTTCTGTAACCCAGCCCACTCAGTCATACTGTAATCGTCAATAACCAATGTGTTCACGCCTGGCCAAGGTATAAGAGAACGCCAATATTCGAGAATATCTTTGGTCTCTTCATAACTATGTGAACCATCATAAAACATTATATCGGGACTTGGATTTTTTATATCCTGTCTAGGCCACACATAATCTTTGTCCCATTTTTCATCAATAAAGGTTATGTCCCTACCCATAATATTTCTATGTACTTCATCGTACTGTTCTTCTGCTGTACTTCTGTTCGCGTCACGCATTGCCTTAAAGTTGTCATCTAGACCTAACTCATTTATCAACTCATCTGAAGGCCCAATCCAACCCTTACACACATCCATTGTTAGTATGTGATGGGGTACTGTTTTCAATGCGTCATCAAAAGCAATAGCACTTTTACCATATAGGGTTCCTATCTCAAATACCTCAACATAATCTCTGTCAAGGAACTCTGAACAAATCTTCTCTATGGCATCATAGTCACCATCCATCATCCATCCGCGTATGTTATTTATTTCCATTAATGCATCTCCATTTCTTGTATAGTTCCAGTTTCATCAAATATTTTTCTATTATATGACTCGTCAATTGCCATGATAGTATTGTACATATCAGACGCCATGTCATCAACGGTCTTTTTATAAAAACTTGGTGCGAGGCAACAATAAATGCCATCTTTGTGTAGGGAAAACATTTTCATAAGTTCCACATTCATAAGTTTCAACCCAATGTATAGTCTAAACTGGTCAGCATAATCCTTTAACTGTTCTGGGTAATCTTTATTCACGCGGATGAATCCTGTCACAACCATGATAACTTTTGGGGATTTGGATTGTTTATTCATAATATAGTAAGGCAACTGGTGATTGGTGAATAGAGTTTGATTCCATTGGTTTATGTCTATAGTTCCATCCTCAAGATTATTAGGTAGCGCCCCACCATTTTGATTGAACACAATCAAATCAAAATCATCTTTCACATCATAAACCGAACCCATACCTCTGGTATCCCAATTGCCACTAATTTCAGTAATCTCATAGTTTTTTGATAGGTGTTTTGATAGTTCCAAACCTACCCCATGTCCACACCCAACTAACAATGCTTTAGGCAATTCCATATAATCCCTCACCGTTAAATATTTGTTGCATGATTGGTTTCTGCGTTTCACTCAAGTTACAACTACCTACGCAAGTCAAACATTTTTTATCTTCCCAATTTTCATATACCCATCTGAATGGGTCACTATCTAGTATTTCTTTCAAAGACCACTTATTTAAATCTATCTTTTTATCTTTAAGAATATGATTGACCTGTGCCTTGTGATATTGACTGTTGTGTCTTGGATAGTGTCGCATATGTCCAAACATACAACACGGCATCACTTCTCCCTTGTGGGTCACTCTCATTTCCATACCATCTCGCAAAGAAAAACATTTTATTTCACCAACCGTATCTTTGTGCCATGTCTCTACCTGTTCTTGTATCTCAGTATAGATGATGCGATTTGCCTTAGGTAGTGGGTTTTTAATCTGTTCCATATTAATCGGTTCTATTTCGTATATAACATTATAATCCGCATCTTTGACCAACATATTACTACCTTCAAATCCTTCTGGTAGTTTTATATTTACTCTGTCAAATCCCAAAGTGTTAGCGAAACTCTTAACCTCTTCGACTTGATGTTCGTTGTGTTTGAAAGTTAAAAAGTCCCAATGAGCTTTGGCACCAGTAGACATATATGCACTCACATTTTTCATGAGTTTATCCCACTTCACATTTCTCCTGTAAATGTGGTTGGTATTTTCCAAACCGTCAATTGAAAAAACCACCCACATATCATGTCCAACAAAAAGATTTCCAAGTTGAGTCCAGAACTTATCGTTCTTCATGCCACCGTTTGTGTTTATTTGTATCCGCGTATCTGGGTTGATATTTATTGTGTGTTCTAGTATCTCAATCAACTGTGGATTGGTACAGGCGTCACCGTAGTCACCACTATAAGTCCAAAACCTTATTTGTTTTATAAAGTCTTCTGGAAAATACTTTTTAAACTTCTCTAATGAGATATATCCAACATCAATTTCTGGGTTAACATTGGTTGACATGTCAACATATCTTGGACACCAAGGACAAGCGGCGTTGCATATACTTGACACTTCTAAATTTATATGTGTAATTTCCTCGTACTTCCACATCTACATCTTCCTAATAGTGACTCCAGATTTCTGTAGAAACTTTATTCCATCTTGTGTTCTATACTCATTCTCGTAAAAAACTGATACGATACCAGATTGGTATATCAACTTAGAACACTCTAAACATGGTGCGTGTGTGGTATATAATACGGCACCATCGGCACTCTCAGTAGACCTAGCAACCTTGGCGATTGCATTTGTCTCCGCGTGTAATACTTCTGGTTTAGTTTTTAACTCTATGACATTGCCTGTCAATGCACCTCGTTTGCTTGGGTACTCACAATCGTTACTCCATCCAGACGGCGTACCGTTATATCCTATAGAAATTATCCTACCTTCCTTCACCAGAATTGCACCAACTTTTAATCTTTTTGCTGGTGACAATCTCGCATATATTTTTGCTGTTTGCATATGCGCTTTATCAAATTTATCCACTACCAATCCTCTAATACTTCCTCTTTATCCCAATCTTCTTGTTCTAGTTCTTCTTCAAGTTCTAGTCTGTGTCCACAAAATGTACAATACTGAACACGATAATGTGATTCAGACATGTCATGTTTAATCCTGTAAACAGCGTCACAGTTTTCACACTCTATTATTTTTGAGGGTTCTGACATTAGACCGCCGCTGCTGTGCCCCAGACATCATCCCATTTCCCTTGTAAAGCCCCCCTAGCATAATCGGTTGCTCTATTTTCAAAGAAGTTTGTGTGTGTCGGTGCATTAATCATTTCTTCTACCCACAGTAATGGATTGCGTTTCACTTTAAATATTCCCCTCATTCCTAAACTAATTAATCGTCTGTCTGCAATATAACGGATATATGTTTTGACATCTTCTGGTTTTAGATTTTCCATTGGGCCCATTGCAAATGCAAGGTCAATAAACTTTTCCTCTAGTTCCACCATATTCTCGGCAATAGTATATATTTCTTTTTTGAGAGAATCTTTCCATAGTGACCTGTTCTCTTCTATGTATGTCCTAAACAACTTAATCATAGACTCAGCGTGCATAGTCTCATCAACGATAGACCATGTAATAATCTGTCCCATACCTTTCATCTTACCATGACGCGGAAAGTTCAATAACATAATGAAAGAACTAAACAACTGCATACCCTCAGTAAATGCACTAAAGGCGGCGATGTTTGTAGCAACACTTTCCTTAGTCCCATTTGCCTTGGATAAGTCCATGAAGTACTCGTGTTTGTCTGCCATTGCTTCGTACTCTAAGAACTCACTATATGTACTCTCAGGCATACCAAGAGTTTCAATTAAATGCGAGTAAGCGGCAACATGCAATGCTTCCCTAGCGGCAAATCCAGATAACATCATTCTCACTTCTGGTTGTGGGAAATACGGCATGTAGTTAGTTACATACCCATCTGCCACATCTATATCCCCTTGAGTGAAGAATCGAAATATGTTAGTGAGAAATGCTTTCTCTTCTACACTTAGTCGTTGTTTCCAATCGTTTACATCCTCTGCCATTGGTACTTCTGTATGTAACCAATGAGATTGCTCATGTTTCAACCAAGCGTCATACGCCCAAGGGTAATTGAATGGTTTAAAATAATCTCTTTTACTTGTTAAATCTTGTTTAGGTGTCATTAATTCTCTCCAATATCTTCCTGTCTTATTTGTTTAAATGCCCATTCTCTTTCTTTACACCACCAGCAGTTACCACATCTGCCCCTGTCTAATTCAGTACAACTATGCGTAATGGGCGCAATCTCATTCGCTATACCTAAATCGAATCCCAACTGTATAATCTTGTCTTTTGTTAAGTCAGCGAATGGCTGACTCAAATGGGTGTGTTCCTCTGTTTTGACAAACCTATCATTGGGTAGAGGATACCCTTCTGGCATCAGAGACCTTTGATTAGGCGGATACTTGTTCACCGCACTAAATAAATGTTCTGCTAATCCCTCATTCCATATCTCATAACCACCACTAGTAACATAATCAGATGGGTTATCGGATGATATATCCCCTACGATGGTTGTCTTCGTTAGGGCGTGTCCTAGACGGTTAGAAGACCATTCTAAGACCAAATTAGCGTAATGTTCCGCACCATCTAGTTTTGGTACGGTAAATGGATTACACTCTTGATTGCGTTCCATACATACGGATTTGACTAGATACCATAGAACGGCACTATCCCATCCACCACTTACTAAAACTGCAATCTTTTTATTTAGTGGAATCTCTTTTTCTACATCATCCTTCACATGCAACACAGTCTTCACCATCTATCATACTCTTGAAATCAATTTCTTTTATCACATCTCGCTCTATGCGTTTCGATACCTTGTCTGCTTTGCCTAGTTTCTCAGACCTACAGTAGTATAAAGTTTTCATACCCTGTTTCCACGCGAGATAATGTATTGCGTGTAAATATTTTATGTTAACATCTGGTCTAAAGAACAAATTAACTGACTGCCCTTGGTCTATCCATTCCTGTCTTGTAGAGGCATGTTCAACCACCCACCGTTGGTCTATCTCCATGGCAGTCTTGTACACCTCTTTCTCTTTCTCATCTAAACATGTAACATGTTGTACCGAACCGTCATTAGCAATTATCGATGACCAAATTTTGTCGTAATCCAAACGCGAATTCTTCGCAACTTTATCTTTAATAATAACATCCAGATGCTTATTTTTATTGAGGTGCGCTCCCGAAAGTGTGTCTTGTCTGTAAGCATTTGCACGATAGGGTTCAATAGACGGCGAAGTGTTTCCCATAATAATACTACTGGAAGCATTAGGAGCAATAGCCATAACATGACTAAACCTTCTTCCTGTGCCTCTTGCGTCAATAGCTTCGCCTCTGTTTTTGCCAAGTTCCAAATTCGCTTCATCTAGTTTTCCCCTTATCAATTTAAACATTCTTATATTAGTGGACTTTGCCATGAATCCTTCAAACGGTATACTATTCTTCTGTAGATATGCATGGAATCCCAATGCACCGATACCGATACTTCTTTCTTGTTTCGCTGAATAGACTGCCCTTGATACTGTCTCTGGAGCATTGTCTATAAAATGTTGTAATACATTATCTAACATCTCCGCCACATCTTTTAAGAATGTAGTACTCTTTGACCATGCGTCATAGTGTTCTAGGTTCACAGATGATAGACAACATACAGCAGTTCTTTTTTCGTTTGTAGGTAGAATAATCTCTGAACAAAGATTAGACTGATTGATTTTTAATCCCTTATCTTTTAACCACTCTGGTAATCCACGATTACTTGCATCAACGAAATGTAAATAAGGTTCCCCTGTTTCCATTCTCATCTCTAATATCTTCTGCCATAATGATTTCGCTGATACTGTATCTCGCACTTCACCTGTGTGTGGGTCTGTCAGATTCCACCTGTCATCGGCCTCTGGGTCAGACATACACTTCTCAATTAACTGCATGAACCTATCACTAATATTAATACCGTGATGTAAGTTTAGGCATCTGAGGTTTTGGTCTCCTGTCGGTTTACGCATTTCGAGAAACATTGTGATATCGGGGTGGCTAATGTCAAGATAGGCAGCATATGACCCTCTCCTTGTTTTGCCTTGTCTATAGGCAAGTGAACTTGAGTCGTAGGTCTTGAGGTGTGGCAAGACACCAGTAGACTTATCATCACTAGCTCTGATACCAAAGCCAATCCCAACACCCCCACCAAGCATACTAAGCCAATTTGTTTCCGATAAATTTTCAACTAATCCCTCCGCTGTATCGTTTATGTAATTTAAAAAACATGATATAGGTAACCCCTTACTAGACCTACCAAATGATAAGATAGGTGTAGAGTAGGATAACCAATGCTTACTCGCGTAATCATACAATCTCTGTGCGTGTTCATCATTTGATGAGAATTGTTTGCTCACAAA